>Ga0114969_10001608_pt1 | contig 19150 bp, 15 predicted proteins | sample M_130807_MF_Meta_FD_87316 | JGI IMG/M metagenome (GOLD analysis project Ga0114969, IMG submission 87316) | Freshwater microbial communities from Lake Montjoie, Canada to study carbon cycling - M_130807_MF_MetaG | ecosystem: Environmental > Aquatic > Freshwater > Lake | place: Lake Montjoie...
GACCGGCCGCGGTGCTGCCGGTCGCGAGATCGGTCTGCCAGGGGCCGTTGCGGACCACGCCGGCCGCGCTGCGCAGCGTGAGCCAGATTCCCAGCAAGCCGAGGAGCACGCCTGCGACGAGGCTCGGGAAAAGACGCGCCAAGCGCGCGCCGCGCGCTCGACGTCCATCGCGCTCGGTCCGGGTCGCCACGGGGGATCCTATCGGGTCGACCGGATGAACCACCAGAGAGTGGCCAGGAAGACGACGACCTGTAGCACCACGCTCGCGCGGTCGACGCGAACGGCGCTGTGCCAGTCGTCGTGCAGGTGGCGCTTCTCTCGTGCGCTCTGGAAGACCACCTGGACGAGGGACAAGATGACCAGCAGGTAGACGACCGCGTAGATCTTGTCCATGAGCACGAGGTAGTTCACCTCGGGCAGGTTCGCCGAATAGCCCTGCTGCAGGAAGACCGCGCTCACCAGCGCGGAGCCGATCATCGCGACCCGCGAGGAGAGTTGCAGCGGGTGGAGCAGGAGGGCGACCCACGTCGCGAGCAGGACGATGAGCGCGGGCAGGAGCATCTTCCAGTAGAAGAAGTTCTCGGGACGGGTCGCATGGATCCGCAGGACTACGCGCGAGTAGTCCGCGCCGCCGGTCCCCACCGTCGTGTCGCCGAGATTGCTCGCGAAGTGGTGGTTCACGACCTCGGCGTCCCAGCCCGCGAGCTTCCACCCGGGCACCTCGAGGCCCGGATCGAGGCCCGAGTGTTCGCGGTCGAATCGGTAGACCAGGCGACTCGCCGTAAAGGTGTCGTCCTCGATCGCGATCGAGACCGTGTAGCTCTCGAGCGGAAAGCGGGAGAGGTCGAAGGCCTGGAAGAAGCGCCCCTCGATGCGCAGGCTCTGGTAGTGGCGACCGTCGGGTAGCGTGATCGGCGCGGGGTAGGTCTTGCGCCGCGTCATGCCCCACGACTCGACGTTGTTGGCGAACTCGACCGTGTCGCTCGGGTCGTGGTCGATGCCCGCGCCCCAGGCGAACCAGACATAGGCGACCACGTAGGCGGTGTTGGCGCGGACGTCGAGGTCGTAGACGACGGTCGGCCACAAGCCGACCTCGACGACCTGGGGGGCGCTCGGGCGGGTGCCGGTCTCGGATGCGGGCGCATTCTTGGCGAGGGCGTCCCGCGCGACGAGCAGGTGCAGGCCGATCGCGACGAGCGCCTGCGCGATGGCGCTTCGCCGGGCGCGGACCTGGGCCCCGGGCCGGGCAATTCGCCTCGACGCGATCCCGCGTCCCGGTCGGAGCCGCGCAGGGCGGGCCCGCTGCGGTCGATACAGCCGCACGCTCAGACCGGCGCTGCGACCGACGGCAGGCCGGCCAGCGCCATCGCGAGTTCGGACTCGTCGTAGCGCTGGTCGGTCAGCTTGCCGGCGAGGAAATCGGCGTAGGCCTGCATGTCGAAATGCCCGTGGCCGCAGAGGTTGAACAGGATCGCGCGCGACACACCCTCCTCGCGACAGCGCAGTGCCTCGTCGATCGCGCCGCGCACGGCGTGGTTCGCTTCGGGCGCCGGGACGATTCCCTCGGCGCGCGCGAACTGCAGGCCCGCCTCGAAGCAGCGCATCTGGTCATAGGCGACGGCGTCGATGAGCCCGATCTCCTTGGCGTGGCTGACCAGTGGCGCCATGCCGTGGTAGCGCAGCCCGCCCGCATGGAAACCGGGCGGCGTGAAGGTCGACCCGAGCGTGTGCATCTTGGTGAGCGGCGTCAGGTGCGCCGTGTCGCCGAAGTCGTAGGCGTAGCGCCCGCGGGTGAGCGACGGGCATGCGGCGGGCTCGACCGCGGTCACCCGCACCTTGCGCCCGCCGCGCAACTGCTCCCCGAGGAACGGGAAGACCAGTCCCGCGAAGTTGGAGCCGCCGCCGGTGCAGCCGACGAGCACGTCCGGCCAGTCGTCGGCCATCTCCATCTGTGCCATCGCCTCGAGGCCGACGACGGTCTGGTGCATGAGCACGTGGTTGAGCACCGAGCCGAGCGCGTACTTGGTGTCGTCGCGCTGCGCCGCGATCTCGACCGCCTCGGAGATCGCGATGCCGAGCGACCCCGGGTGGTTCGGGTCGCGCTCGAGGATGGCGCGACCCGACGCGGTCTCCCGCGAGGGCGAGGGAATGCAGCGTGCGCCCCAGGTCTCCATGAGTGCACGCCGGTAGGGCTTCTGATCGTAGGAGACGCGCACCATGAAGACCTGCACGTCGATGCCGAAGATCGCACCGGCCCAGGCGAGCGACGACCCCCATTGTCCGGCGCCGGTCTCGGTGGTGATGCGGCGGATGCCGGCCTCGCGGTTGTAGAACGCCTGCGCGATCGCGGTGTTCGGCTTGTGGCTGCCCGCGGGAGAGACGCCCTCGTACTTGTAGTAGATGCGCGCGGGAGTCTCGAGCGCCTGCTCGAGCCGGCGTGCCCGGCGCAGCGGCGACGGGCGCCACTGACGGTAGATGTCGCGCACCGGCTCGGGGATCTCGACCTCGCGCTCGGTGGTGACCTCCTGTGCGATGAGCGCCATCGGGAAGAGTGGCGCGAGGTCGTCGGGGCCGACCGGCTTCTGCGTCCCGGGATGCAGGACCGGGGGCGGCGGGCTCGGAAGATCGGCGACCAGATTGTACCAGTGGCGCGGGATGCGCGACTCGTCGAGTGGGAAGGACAGGCGGCTGGAGTCCGGCATGGGCGCAAAGCTAGCCGTGGCGAGGGGCGGAGGCCAGAGGTGCGCGCAGCGCGCCGGCGGGACCCCGGGGTACTGCGTCCCGCCGCCGTGGCGCAGCCTCGCGTGGTGGATGCCGGGGCCGGCGCACCCAACGCGGCCCGGCGCAGCCCGTTTCCCGGCCTGCCGGAATGCGCTAGCCGTGGCGGCGTGACACCGGAGGCCACAGCGGATCGCGATTTCGAGGCGCATTGCCGTGCGCTCGTCGTCGGCTTCGCGACGACCTGGGCGCGGCCCGGCCTCGAGGAGACGATCACGATCGAGTTGAGTACGCGCCTCACACGCGCGATCGGCCGCGCGATGCCGCGCAGTCGCCGCATCCGGCTCGCCGCGACGGTCGCCGAGGCCCCCGATACGACGATCGCCGAGATCCTCTGCCACGAGGTGGCGCACATCGTCGCCTGGGATCTCTTCGGAGCCTCGGCCCGGCCGCACGGTCGCGAGTGGGCGGCGCTCATGCGCGCGGCCGGGTTCGAGCCCCGCATCCGGCTCGACCCCGCGAGCCGCGGCCTGCGCATGCCGCCGCCCGCTCGCCCGCCTGCATCGTCGCGCCGCACCTGGCTCTACGAGCACCGCTGCCCGGTCTGCCTGGCCTCCCGGACCTCGGGACGCGTCGTCCGGCGCTGGCGCTGCGCGCGCTGCGTCCGCGCCGGGCTCGACGGCGAACTCGTCGTCGAGCGGCGCGCTCGCGGCGTCGGGGCATCGTTGCGGCACTGGGTGAAGGCGTCGCTCGCAGGCCCTGGTCGCGGCTCGTCCTGAACTTCACCTCCCACGGCAGGAAGAGTGGCGGGCCGTGGATGCCGCCTCGGCGTCGGTCGCCTCGGCACGGGCGGGCGTCTCCGCCCGCGAATCCTCGCCGGCTGGCGCCGCCTGCTTCCGATCGCCATCATCGAGTGCATGACCCCGGCTCGTCGCCGCGCGCAGCGCGTGATCCTCTCGCACCCGCATCGCTACCGGCGGTACCCGGCTGCGACGATGGCGATCACGTTTGCGATCCTCGACTGCGGCGCCTGCATGCCGACCGGAGGGCCGCGGGCCTAGCCCGTCGGCGGCGTCGCGCATGCCTGAGGCCGATGGTCGCGCCTTCGTCTTCCTCCCCTGCGCCGCGGGGGTCGAGGCCTTCCTCGGCGAGGAGGCCCACCGCATCGTGGCGCAGGCGGGCGTGTCGGGCGTCGAGTGGGAGCCGGTGCGCGGCGGCGTCGGCCTGCGTGCGCCCGCCCCCGGGGCGGCGCGGCTCGTGCTGGCGCTGAACCTCGAGAGCCGGCTCGCGCAGCGCGTGCTCTGGCGGGTCGCGGTCGGCGAGTACCGTGACGAGCACGGCGTCCACGAACTCGCTCGCGGCGTTCGCTGGCACGAGTGGATCGCCCCGGACCAGAGCCTGCGCGTCGACACGACCTCGCGCCGGTCGCCGCTGCGCAGCCTGCGCTTCGCGGCCCTGCGGGTGAAGGACGCGGTGTGCGACCGCATGCGCGAGCGTACCGGATCGCGTCCCGACGTCTCGCTCGACGCCCCCGACCTGCCGCTCCTGCTGCACCTCGAGGAGCAGGTGGCGGCACTCTACGTGGACACGTCGGGCGACGCCCTCTTCAAGCGCGGCTGGCGCACGCAGACCGGCGACGCGCCGCTCAAGGAGACGCTTGCCGCGGCCCTGCTCGCGGCGGCCGGTTGGACCGGGTGCGCCGGTGATCCGCTGCTGCTCGATCCCTGCTGCGGAGCGGGCACGATCGCGATCGAGGCGGCGCAGATGGCCTGCGGCATCGCACCCGGTGGGCGCCGCCGCTTCGCCTTCGAGCGGCTCGGACCCTTCCGCGGGATGGGGCGTGACTGGCGCGAGATGGGCGCGGCCGCGCGTGCTCGCGTCCATGCGCCGACCGCCGAGGTGTTCGCCTCGGACATGGCACGCCGGATGGTCGAGCAGGCACGGCACAACGCCGGGCGCGCCGGGGTCGGCGAAGCGATCGCCTTCTCGGTGGTCGACGCGCTCGTGCGAACCACTCCCGCCGACACGGGCGTGCTCGTCCTGAACCCGCCCTACGGCGCGCGCATGGCGCCGCGCGGCCCGCGCGGCGGGGCGACGGGACGCGCATCATCGGCCTCGCCCGAACCCTCGGCCGATGCGGGTGAACCCGGAGGCGACGCGACGACCGCCGCGTTCGTCGCCGGCCTCGCCGCGCACTGGAAGCGCGCTTACGCCGGCTGGACGGCCTGGGTGCTGAGCCCCGACCCGCGCCTGCCGACGGCGATGCGGCTCGAGGCCCGCCGCCGCGTGCCGCTGTGGAACGGCCCGATCGAGTGTCGCCTGTTCCGCTTCGACATGGTCGCCGGCTCGAACCGGCGGCGCCCCGCTCCGGCTCCGGGGGAGCCGCGAGAGACGCCAGAGGGCGGGTCCGGCTGACCGGGTCGCTCTCCCCGGCCGGCCTTCCCGGGCCCCTCCGCGGACCGTCGGCATCGCACGGCGCCTGCGCACCGGCGACGGCACGGCACCGCGTCCCGCGCGGCACTTCTGGCGAAAATCGCTTGCAACCTCGCGGGGACGCCGCGATGCTGTCGCCATGCCCAACGCCGTCGTCCAGGAAGCCCCCACCACCGCCCGCGACCCGCGCGCGATCGCACGCGGGCTGCGCCCGCTCGTCGAGTCCGAGGCGGAGCGCTCCGACCAGTCGCTCACGCTGAGCGCACCGCTCGTCGAGGCCTTCGCCGAGTCGGGCCTCTTCCACCTCATGGTGCCGCGCGAGTTCGGCGGTGCGGAGGCCGACACCGACACGATCCTCGACGTGTTCGCCGATCTCGCCTGGGCCGACGGGTCGGTGGGCTGGAGCCTGATGGCGAACGCGAGTTCCACCTCGTACGTGTCGTTTCTCGCCCCCGAGGCCGGCGCCGCGATGGTGCGCGGCAACCCGCTCGGCTGTTCCGCCGGCATGTACGCCCCGCTCGGCGGGCAGGCCCACAAGGAAGGCGGCGGTTTCCGCGTGAGCGGCAACTACAGCTTCGGCAGCGGCTGCGCGCACGCGACACACTTCGGCGGCGGCGCGTTCGAGTTCCACGACGGACAGATGGCGCCGCCCGACGAGACCGGGTTTCCGGCGATGCTCTGCTACTACGTGCCGCGCGAGAAGGTCGAGATCCGCAGCAACTGGGACACGCTCGGCCTGCGCGGCACCGGCAGCTTCGACTACTCGGTGCCCGAGCAATTCGTCGAGGAGGGCTGGACGTTTCCGCTCCTGCACGCCGAGGTCCACACCGGCGGCCCGCTCTTCCACCTCGGCCCGATCGCACTCGCCGGGCTCGGTCACGCCGGCTGGGCGATTGGCCTCGGGCTGCGCGCCCTCGACGAGATCGAGGGCGTCGTGAAGGGCGGGCGGATGCGACTCGGCCAGACGATGCTCAAGGACCAGCAGGTGTTCCAGCGCGAACTCGGCGTACAGCGCCAGGCGATGCGCGCCGCCGAATTGCTGGCCCATGACAGCTTCGGTCGCGCCGTGGACCACGTCTCGCGCGGCAACCCGCTCACCAAGGCAGTGCTCGACGACACGCGCGCGGCGACCAGTTGGGTCACCCGCGTCGCCGAGGAGGCAGTGCTCTTCGCCTATCGCAACTCGGGCAGCGGTGGTCTCCGCAACCCGAGCCGGATCCAGCAGTGCCTGCGCGACATGATGACCGGCTCGCGGCACGTCTTCGTCGACGACAAGAACTTCGAGGACGCGGCCCAGGCGCGCCTGGGCTGAGCATGGCGCGAGCCGAACGACCGCACGCGCCGGCGAAGCGCGGCGCGCGCGGTCGTGGGCGACTCAGGGGGCGAAGCTGGTGACGGTCAGCTGGAAGGGGATTCGCGCAGGCCCCGCGTAGGTGTCGACGTGGGCGTACCAGGTGCCCGCAGTCGGCGAGACGATCTCGATCGCCTCGAACATGCCGCCGTGGAGCGAGGCTCCGTCGTTCGCCCCGGGCGTCGCCGGAGCGCCACGGCGCACGTAGAGGTCGAGGTCGTAGCCGGGTCCCTCGAGGCCGTTCAGGACGAAGCGCAGCCGGGAGGTTCCCGCCGGGACGGCGAAGGAGAAGTCCGACTGAAGGGCGCTCGGGTCGATCAGCCCGATCAGGCCGTCGGCGATCGCAGCGTGATCGGCGGTCTCGCAGTCGATCAGCGCGGCGCTGGTGCTCGCGCCGGCGCAACTCCCGCCGAAACCCGAGCCGGTCGCGGCGAGCCCGGCGACGACCGCGTTGCTGCAACTGCGGTCGACCAGCGACGCGAGTTTGGACTCCGCCTTCGCGACCGACGACGAGGCCTTGGAGTCGGGGCAGGTCGCGATGCGCCCGGCGTCCTGCAGGACGGCGCACTTGGAGAGGGCCTTGAGCGACGAATTGAGCAGTCCCGAACCCGCGTCCCCGATCGCCCTCTGGCAGGACCGTGCGTTCGCATCGGCCATCGGGCCCGACGGCGTGGTGTCGGCGTACTCGCTCGCTACGGCCAGATCGACGGAAGCCCGGCCGGCGGTCGCGATGCAGGCGGCGAGGCCCGCCGTGTCGGACGCGGATGCGCACGCGCCGGTCGCGCCGATCGTCGGGACGACCGCGTCCGGGCACTTCTTCGCGAACGAACCCGAGCCGATACGGGCGGTCGCCTTGGCGACGGCATCGTTCGTCGCTGCATCGGGGCAGGGACCCGGTCGCCTGCCCGATGCCATGTCGTCGAGGCAGGCCCGGGTCGCCTTGAGCACGGCCGCCACGTAGGTCGACTGGACCTTGCCCACGGCCTGCCGGCAAGAGCGCGCTGCGGAGGTGAGTTGTGCGACGCTCGCTGTCTGGACGACCGTGCCGGAGTCGCCCACCTGGGAGATCGCACCGCACGAGGTGTTCGAGAGGTCGGCTCCGGCGACTCCCTGGATGAAGGCGCGATGGACGTAGACGTCGGCGTCGAAGGAGGAGTCGGTCGGCAGGCACTTGGAGGAGCTTCCGCCCGAGGTGATGCCGATGACCCGCGACCCGCCACCCAGGTCGGCGAACAGCGGCCCGCCGGAATCGCCATTGCAGGTGTTGGAGTCGGTTCCCGCGGGACCGAGCGGCGAGGCGAAGTTCCAGCAGACGTGGTTCGCGGAGTCGACGCCGGCGTTCGTGCAACTGGCGGTGTTCGTCAGGCCGCGGCGCAGCAGGCCGGTATCGTCGGCGCCGCCCTGCGTGAGCCCGAAGCCGACGATCTCGGCAGTCGTTCCCAGGGGGGGCCGACCCGTCGTGTTGATCCGCGCCGGCGGGACGCCGGTCGTCGTCGACCCGAGGGTGATCACCGCGACGTCGCCGCTCGTCCCGAAGTCGTAGGACGGGTGTACATCGATCGAGGCGACGCTCGCGATGCCGACGTTCTGCAGGAAGACCGCGTAGCCCGCTGGATCGGGCGTGCCGCAGGTCGCCGACGTGGACCCGTCACAGACGCAGTGCGCGGCCGTGAGGAAGGTGCGGCATCCGATGAGCGTGCCGCTGCAGGCCAGCCCGTAATTGCCCGCTCCGTCGGTCAGGAGCAGTGCTCCGGTGGTCGGGCGCGACTGGGTCGGAACGCCGTTCACGACCCGCGGGTCGCCGCCGGGAAGGTCGGCCGCAAGCGCGGCGGGGCTACCGAGCAGCAGGATCGAGAGCAGGAGAAAGCGGGCGGGCGTTGCGTGGTCTTTCAAGGAGGTCTCCATCATGCTGCCCGACCCCGTCTCGGCGGGTCGGTCGGTCGTCAGTGCGCGAAGCGGCTGACGGTGAGTTGGTAAGGGATGCGCGTCGTACCGGCATAGCGGTCGACGTGGGCCCACCAGGTGCCGCTGGAGGGTGCGGCGATCTCGACCGACTCGAAGGTCCCGCGACGGGCGGAAGCTCCGTCGAAGACCTCTTCGGAGGCCGGCGCGCCGTGGCGAACGTACAGGTCGAGGTCGTTGGCCATGCCCTCGACGCCGTTGAGCGTGAAGCGCAGGACGCTTGTTCCGGGGGCCACCTCGAAGGGGATGTCGAGGTGCATGGTCTGCGACTGGAGCAGGGAGTGGAGGTCGTCGGCGAGTGAGCGATGGCCCGAGCGCTGGCACTCGACGAGGGAGGCGAGATCGGTCGCACCTGCGCAGTCGGCGCCGAAGGCCCCGGCGCTGCGCAGGGATGCGACCGAGGCGTCGCTGCAGAAGCGCGCGATCGTGCCCGCAGCACGGGCCTCGGCGCGGGTGGCGCTCGCGACCAGCTTCGGATCCGGGCAGGCGCCGACCCGCCCGGCATCCTCCAGCCCCTGGCACTTGGATTCGCCCACCAGGAGTGTCCTCAGCATGCCCGCGCCGGCTCGCGCGATCGCTGCCTGGCAGGCGAGTGCGGCCGGATCGGCAATCGGGGCCATGGCCGTCGCGTCGGCGTATTCGAGGTCGATCGCGCGCAGGGCCGCGGCCTCGCCGGCGCTCGTGATGCAGGACACGAGACTCGCGCGGTCGTCTGCCGAGGCGCAGTCGCCGGCGACCGCGATCGCCGGCACGATGCCGTCGCTGCAGCTGCCGGCGAAGGCACCCGCGCCGACACGCGCCCCCGCGCTCGCGATCGCGGCGAGCGTCGCGGCGTCGGGGCAGGGACCGGCGCGCTTGCCGGCCCGTACGCCGTCGATGCAGGAGCGCAGCGCCGCGTGCACCGCGCCCAAGTGCACGTCGTAGGCCGAGGTGGCCGCCTTCCTGCAGGCGCGCGCATCGCGCGTCAGGTCGCCGACGCTCTCGGCGGAGACCAGCGTGCCGGGGTCGCCGACCTGGGAGATCGCGCCGCAGGACCCGGTCGAGAGGTCGGCGCCCGCCGTGGCCTGGATGAAAGCCCGGTTCGCGAAGACGTCGGCGTCGAAGGAGGAATCGGCCGGCAGGCAACTCGTCGCCGCCCCGCCCGACGTGACGCCGACGACACTCTCGCCGCCGCCGAGATCCGCGAAGAGCGGTCCGCCGGAATCGCCGTTGCAGGTGTTCGAGTCGTAGCCCGGAGCCGACAGCGGCGAGTTGAAATTCCAGCAGACGTGCTCGGTGGGGTCGACGTTGGAGGACGCGCACGCCGCCGTCTCGACGAGGCCGCGTCGCAGCAGCCCGTAATCGGTCGTGAAGCCCTGCGTGATCCCGTAGCCGACGATCTCCCCGGTGGTGCCGAAGGGTGCCTGGCGGACGGTGTTGATGCGCGACGGCCGGACCCCGGTCGTCGGCTGGGCGAGCGTCAGCACGGCGACGTCGCCCCGCTTGTAGAAGAAGAAGTCGGGGTTCGGGACGACCGCCGATACGTCGACGATGCCGACGTGCTGGAGGAACACCGCGTAGCGACCCGGGTCGGGCGTTCCGCAGCGAGCGCTCGTCGGGCCGTCGCAGACGCAGTGCGACGCGGTGAGGAAGGTGCCGCAACCGACCAGCGTGCCGCTGCAGACCATCCGGTACGTGTCGCTGCCGCTCTTCCAGAGCAGCGCACCCACGGTGGGGTGCGTCTGCGTCGGCAGGCCGTTCACGATCCGGGGTGGTCCGCCCTCGACGTTCGCCGCACCGGCGGCGTGCGTCTGCGCGACGAGCGCGAGCCCGAGCAGGATCCGCAGGGCGAGACGCCGGGTCGTCGGGGTGGTCTGCATGGCACGTCTTCTTGGCGGTCGCGGCGGGGAGCCCCCGGCCGTTCTAGAGGGGAGTATGACGGCGAGCCCGGCGGGAGGGAAGGCCCCTTGCGCCCGTCGGGCGGCCGGGCGACCCTCTCCCGGGGGGCGCCGATTCCGTCGCCTGCGACCGGGGGCGCCCGGGGAGGCCCGATGATTCTCTATTGGTTCCAGGTCGCACCGAACCCGACCAAGGTGCGGCTCTACCTCGCCGAGAAGCGTGCAGCGGGCGGCGCGATCGACCTTCTCGAGCAGCAGGTCGACCTGACCCGCGGCGAGCAGAAGACCGAAGCGCATCGCGCCCGCAATCCCTTCGGCAGGCTCCCCGTCCTCGAACTCGACGACGGGAGCTTCCTCACCGAGTCGCTCGCGATCGTCGAATTCCTCGAGGAGATCCATCCTGAGCCCCCGCTCGTCGGACGCGACCCGGTCGAGCGCGCCCGGGTCCGCGACCTCGAGCGCATCGCGGACATGGGCGTCCTGCTGCCGATCGCGCGGATCGTGCACGCGACGCGCTCGCCGCTCGGCTGGCCGCCGGTACCCGCCGTGGCCGAGGACGCCCGCCCGGCTCTGCAACGTGCCTGCGAGGTGCTCGACGGCGTGCTCGCCGACGGACGTCCGTTCCTCGCCGGCGAGCGCCCGACGATCGCCGACTGCACGCTCGCCGCCGGGCTCCAGTTCGGGCGCTTTGGCAGGATCGCCCTCGACCCGGCGCTCGGCCACCTCGCGCGCTGGGACGAGTCCTACCGCATGCGAGCTCCCGTCCGCTCGGTGCTCACGCTCTAGGCCGGGAAGAAAACCGATGCCGAACTCGCCGCTCGCCGGAAAGCCGGCGCCCAGGGAACTGCTGATCGACCCGGCGCATCTCGAACGCGACTACTTCGAGCGCCGCCCCGACCTCGAAGACCCGGCGCAACGCGTCGCGTTCGGTACCAGCGGACACCGCGGTTCGGCCGCACGCGGGTCGTTCAACGAGGACCACATCCTCGCGATCACCCAGGCGATCTGCGAGTTCCGCGCGGCGGCGGGAACCGACGGGCCGCTCTTCCTCGGCAAGGACACGCATGCGCTCTCCCGTCCGGCGGAGCGCACCGCGCTCGAGGTGCTCGCGGCGAACGACGTCGCGACGATCGTCCAGGAGGGCGACGGCTTCACGCCGACGCCGGTGATCTCGCGCTCCATCCTCGCCTACAACCACGGCCGCACCACCGGCCGCGCCGACGGCATCGTCGTGACGCCCTCCCACAACCCGCCCGAGGACGGGGGCTTCAAGTACAACCCGCCGACCGGGGGGCCGGCCGATACCGACGTGACCCGTCGGATACAGGACCGCGCGAACGAGATCCTCGCTGCGGGCCTGCGCGACGTGAAGCGGGTCTCCTTCGAGGCGGCGTGGCGCGCGTCGACGACGCGGGCACAGGACCTGTGTCTCCCCTACGTGCGCGCACTCTCTCGCGCGATCGACATGGAAGCGATCCGCTCGGCAGGCCTGAAGCTCGGCGTCGATCCGCTCGGCGGTGCGTCGGTCGGCTACTGGGAACCGATCAACCGGGTCTACGGACTCGACGTCGAGGTGGTCAACCCGACGGTCGATCCGACGTTCTCGTTCATGACCGTCGACCACGACGGCAGGATCCGGATGGATTGCTCGAGCCGCTTCGCGATGCAGCGACTGGTGGCGCTGAAGGATCGTTTCCGGGTGGCCTTCGCGAACGACCCGGACTCCGACCGGCACGGCATCGTCACCCCGTCGGCGGGGCTCATGAACCCGAACCACTATCTGGCGGTCGCGATCGACTGGCTGCTCGGCCAGCGACCCGACTGGCCGCGCGAGGCCGTGGTCGGCAAGACGCTGGTGAGCAGCGCCATGATCGACCGCGTCGTGAAGCGCCGCGGGCGCACGCTCTCGGAGGTGCCGGTCGGCTTCAAGTGGTTCGCCCCGGGACTCTTCGACGGCACCTGCTGCTTCGGCGGCGAGGAGAGCGCCGGTGCGAGTTTCTTGTGCCGCGACGGCAGCGTCTGGACGACCGACAAGGACGGGATCCTGCTCGACCTGCTGGCGGCGGAGATCACGGCGCTGAGCGGGCGCGACCCGGGCGAGCACCATCGCGACCTGGTCGCCGAGTTTGGCGAACCGCGCTACACCCGCATCGACGCACCGGCGACGCCCGCGGAGAAGGCGAAACTCGAGAAGCTTGCGCCCGAGAGCGTCAGCGACGCCGACCTGGCGGGTGATCCGATCACGGCGAAGCTCACCCGGGCACCCGGCAACGGGGCCGCCATAGGCGGGCTGAAGGTCGAGACCGCGACCGGCTGGTTCGCCGCGCGCCCCTCGGGCACGGAGAACATCTACAAGATCTACGCCGAGAGCTTTCGCGACGAGGCCCACCTCGAGCGCATCGTCGCCGAGGCGCGCGAGATCGTCGCGCGAGCGCTCGCCGCCGGGTGAGTCCCGGATGGCGGGCACGCGGGCGAGCGCGTCCCCGGTTCGTCGGCGCCATCTTGTCGGGCGCCGGTCGATCGGGTAGCGGAGCGACGGACCGCGCGGCCTGGGGGCTGCGCCCGGCCCAGGGAGGCAACGATGGAATCGAGGATCCAGGGAAACAAGGCGACCGTTCGGCTCGCCCTCGCCGTCGTCGCGGCGCTGCTCGTCGGCGGCTGCACCGGCAACGTGAAGATCGGCGCGGACTCGGTGCGGGGCAAGATTCCCGACGGCTACGTCGAGATGAAGGCGGTGCAGGCGGCCTACATCGGCAGCGGCAGCGCCGGCGAAGGCACTTTCACCTACCACGGTCGCCAGTACAAGTTCAACGTCGGTGGGCTCGGCATCGGCGGCATCGGGGTGTCCTCGATCGAGGCCTCCGGCGAGGTCTACGACCTCCGCGACATGTCGCAGTTTCCCGGTGCCTATGCCCAGGCGCGCTACGGCATCGCGATCGGCACGGCGAGCACCGGCGAACTCTGGCTTCAGAACGGCGCCGGCGTGATCATGCATCTCAAGGCCAAGCGCACCGGGCTCATGCTCTCCCTCGGCGGCGACGCGGTCGTCATCTCGATGAAGTGAAGCGCCCGGTGTCGTCTCGTCCGCGCGCCGTCCGGCGCCGCAGTCCACGGGGCTTCGGCGCCGGCGCCGCGGCACTCCTCGCCGCCGCCTGCGCGGTCGCCTGCGGCGGGGGTGGGGGCGCCGACGGCGGCGGACCCGTGTTCGGCGTGCTCACCGCCATGCCGTCCGAACTCGGGGCCGTGCTCGAATATGTCGCCGTAGACGACGTACGTGAGGTCGACGGGCGCTGGTTCCACTCGGGTCGCATCGGGTCGACGCCGGTCGTCGTCGCGATGACCGGCGTCGGACTGGAGAACGCCCGCGCGACGACGCGGACCCTCGTCGCGACCTTCGACGTGGCCGGCGTGGTCGTCTCCGGCGTGGCGACGAGTCCATTCGGGATCGGCGACGTGACCGTCGCCGCACGCTGGCGCGCGGCCGACGGCACCTCGGTCGCGGTCGACGGCTCCTGGCTGGATCGCGTCCGCGCCGCCGCCCGGCAAGGCCGCATCATGCTCGAGCACTGCACCGAGATCCCGGGGACGCTGCCGATCCCGGACGTGTCCGCGGGCGAGCGGGTCTGCCTCGCGGGGACGCCGCGCGTCGTCGTCGGTGGCTACGGCTGGAGCAGCGACGAATCGGGCGGCAGCGTGGCGTCCTGCATCGCCGGCGGGGACGACGTCTTCGCCTGCGACGACGGTACGACGCCTGCGGTGCCACCGCGCGTCGGCGAGGCGTACCCGGCCCCGCTGCTCGAACTCGCGGCCGAGGACGAGGCCGCGGAGGACGAGGCGGCCGACGACATGGAGACCACCGCGGTCGCAGAGGAAGCGGTCGCGGCGGGCCTGCCCTTCGTCGCCTTCCGTGCTTCTTCGGACGGGGGCGACGACCCGCTCGCCCTCTCGGGGTTCCTCGAGTTCTTCGCCTACTACCGGCTCGCCGCGCGCAACGCCGCGTCGGCCGCCGCCGTGTTCCTCGGGGCGGGCGGACCGGCCTGAGGCCGATCGTCGTTCAGATCCCCGCGCCGTCGCTCGGCCCGGGCGCAACACCGTCCTCGGCCCCTCGCACCGCGTCCTCGATCGAGCGCGCGATCCGGTAGCCGCCACCGACGACGAGCGAGTAGGGCGGGACGTCGTCGTGGACCACGGCCCCGGTCGCGATCACGGAGTGGTGGCCGATGCGCACGCCCGGCGCGACGATCACCCCCGGCATGATCCAGACGTCGTTCTCGACGACGGTCTCGAAGCGCTTGAACGGGTACACGCGGGCGAGCACGGTCGGCGTCGGCACGAGCTGGTGCGCCATGATGATCGTGCGCGTGCCGATCGCGGTCCGGTCGCCGATCTCGATGCACTCGGGGTGGAGCCGGTCGAAGACGACGTCGGCGCCGATGAAGACGTCGCGTCCCACGCGGACTCCGTAGGCGCGGTAGATCGCGGCGCGGGCCGCGTCCGAGGGACAGAGGTTGGCGACTCCCCGGAGGATCGACCGCCAGACGATCCGCGTGAACGACATGGCCGAGCGCTATCCCAGGCCCGGCGAGGCTTCAACGCGCTGCCCGGCCCCCCACGGGGTTCCCGCGGCGGCACGGGGGTTCGGGCAGACCGCTTCCGCGTCCTCGGCGGGTGCGCCCGTGCCCGGGGCGGCGGAAAGTACTTCCCCCCCTGCGGGAACCTCTGATAGCGTCCCGGCATGGCGCTCCTTGGAGACCCGACGCTCGCTCCGGCGGGGGCCCCGCGTCTCCTGTTCGTGAAGGCGCGGATCGAGGACCATCAGGGCGAGGCCTCGGGCCCCGCCCAGGGGCCGATGATGCTCGGCGCGATCGCGCGCGATCTCGGCTGGGACGTGCGCTGCCTCGACACCTACCTCGAGGACGACGACGAGGCGGCGTTGCGCGCGGCGCTCGCGGAATTTCCGGCGGACGTGATCGGCCTCTCGGCGCTCACCGCGGAGTTTCGCAGCATGCACCGCCTGGCACGTGCGGCGCGCTCGGTCCGCCCCGGGGCGCTGATCCTCGCCGGCGGACCGCACCCGAGCGCCGACCCCGACGAGACGATCGCGAACGAGGCGATCGATGGCGCGGTGATCGGCGAGGGCGAGGACACGCTCGCGGAGATCCTGCGCTGCGTTTCCGAGGGCCGCCCCTGGCAGGACGCGGCCGGCCTGGTGCTGCGCGGTCCCGACGGCCGGGTGCGCCGAACGCCGCCGCGTCCGGCGATCGAGGATCTCGACGCGCTCCCGCTGCCGGCCTTCGACCTGACCGACATCGATGCGTATGCGCATCGCCGCGGCATGTCGCAGTCGGGCAAGCGGCGCTACATGCCCATCACGACGAGCCGCGGCTGTCCCTACCGGTGCACCTACTGCCACGACATCCAGGGGAAGCGGTTTCGCAGCCACAGCCCGGCCTGGGTGCTGCGCATGGTCGACGAACTGCGCGCGCGCTGGAACGTGCACTCGTTCGACGTGACCGACGACATCTTCAACTTCGATGCCGAACGGATGGTGGAGATCTGTGACGGACTGATCGCGCGCGGCCCCGGGATCAGCTTCACCTGTCCTAACGGGATCCGGGTGGACCGCATGATGCCGGCCCACGCCGAGCGGATGGCGGATGCCGGTCTCGACTATGTCGCGATCGCGATCGAGACCGCGACGCCCCGGCTGCAGAAGCAGATCCGCAAGCACCTGCGATTCGACAAGGTCCTGCCGGTCATCGAGGCGTTCACACGCCGGCGTGTGCTCACCTCCGGGTTCTTCATGGTCGGCTTCCCCGGGGAGACCGAGGCGGAGATGCAGGCGACGATCGACTTCGCCCGCCGGAGCAAGCTGCACACCGCCTACTTCTTCGTCGTCACGCCGTTCGCGGGCACCGAGATGCACGGCGAGATCGTGGGCGAGCGAGGCACCGAGGCGGCGGAACTGGTCGGCAGCGGCTTCTTCTTCCGACCCGTGATCAACCTGAGCGACATTCCCGACGAGCGCTTCTACGCGATGCGGCGGGCGGCCTACATGCGGTTCTACCTCGACCCGCGCCGCATGACGCGGATCTTCCTCGCTCACCCGCGCAAGCGCGACCTGCTCGAGTACTTTGCGACCGTGTTTTTCCGCGACACGCTGCGCCTCGAGCCAGCGCATCTGATCGAGAAGTTCTCGCGCGCCGCCGCGCGCTTCCGGCGTCCGGCCGGCGCTGCCGCAACCGCCGAGTGAGCGCGCCGGCGCCGCGCCCGGTGCGCTGCGTGGCCGCGGTCGCATGCCGGCGGCGGGCCGCCGGTTCAGCCGAAGACGCGGCTCCAGAGCGGGTCGAGGGGTCGGCCCGCCACCCGCGGCAGGCCACTCCCGGTGCGCGAGACGCCGCGCAGGTACGCGCTGCGGAAGAGAAGTCTCGGCGGCAGGACGTAGCGCGCCTGGCGCCAGCGCTTCTCGAACTCGCCGAGGGCGAGTTCCATCGCGCGGTTCCAGGGCAGCCGGAACTGCTCGCGGACGACGGGTGGCAGCAGCCCCGCGGCGAGCAGCAGGACCAGCGGCGAGACCGCCCGGTAGTAGCCGGCCCGCCAGACGATCGCATCGGCGATCTCGCGCGCGGCGTCGGTGACGAAGAGCGTGTGCTCGACCATGCCGCGGTGGTAGTCGACGAAGTCGTCGTAGCTCGGTGGCAGGGTCTCGCGCGGCACCCCGAAGAGCCGCGCCGAAATCTTCATCTCCTCGTAGAGGGCGCGCCGCTCCTCGCGGGGTAGCGGCCCGACGAGGCGCTCGTTCGCGTCGATCGCTCCGTCGACGAGCGTCGCATGGACCCACATCAGCAGGTCCGAGCGGTTCGCCTCGTAGGCCGCGCCGCAAGGGAACGACGGACCCGCCGCGCGATCGAGCTCGCCGCGGACCGTCGCATGCATGCGGCGCGTGCCGAGGGCGGCTTCCAGAGCCTTGTCCACGGGCCCGAACACGATGCGGTGCACGGCGACGAAGGTCCGCTCGAGGCGGCCGATCGGGTCGCCGCGGAAGTTGCTGTGGTCGGCGACGCCGCGCGCGACCATCGGGTGCGCAACCTGCATCAGGGCCGCCGCCGGTCCCGCGAGCTGGAGGGTGTTCTCGCGCAGGTGGCGCCAGCTCGCCGAGCCGGGTCCGAAGAATCCCGCCGCCGGATCCCGCACCGCCTCGACGAGGTCGTGCAGGTCGGGCGGCAGGTCGCGCAGGTGTGCCGGCAAGCGGTCGGGGTTCATGGTCGCTACGGCTCTCGTACCACGCGGACGGCGGGCGGGAGAAGAGCCTTGTCGCGACCCGGGCGCCGAGTGTAGGCGTTGGATGTGGTCTTCGATCGTCGGGGATGGCGTTTCTTGGCGGTCGCGGTCCTGCTCGCCTCCCCGGCTCAGGAGGCCGCCGCCGTCGCCTCGAAGGGGCGCCACCCGGTCGAGCCGGCGGTCGCGACGGCCGCCATGGCGCCGGTCGGCTCGGCGGTCGTCGATGATGGCCGTCGCACGCTCGAGCGGATCCACGACCCGGTGGTGATCGCGGCCCAGGCGCTCGCCGGCCTCGGCGTGCGCGACACCTCGCGGTTTCGCCTGATCCGCTTCGAGGGCGGTCGCGCCACCGCCGTGCCGTTCCAGTTCGACCAGCGCGACCAGCGCGGGGAGGTCGTCGTTCCGGGACCGCCGACCTTCGAGATGGACGCCAACGACGAACTGGTCTTCATGGCGAAGGACGCGGGCGATCACGCGGGGGCCGATCCCTGTGCCGAGGGCGCCTGCGAGGGCGCGCTCGAGATCCGCATCGCCGAGCCGGCCGGCGGGAAGTGCGCGTGGGTCTATCTCCTCGCCTTCCGCGAGCCGCCACCGACGCCTAAGTTCGATCCCTACGTGACCTTCGACGACGAGGGCCGCGAGGCGCGCTCGGCGAACTACCGGGTCGAGTATGCCCGGGCCCGCAACTACTTCACCGGCATGACCGTCGAGCGCGCCGCAGGCGGTGACGGCGCCAACCTCCTGCGCCGGACGCACATGATCGGCAGCCCGACCTTCTCGCTCCTGCTCTCGAAGGTGACGCTCGACTTCACCGAGCAGAACTCGATCGTCGAGATCGACGGCGTGCGCGAGGGGCCGGTGCGGGCGGTGCGCCGCGCGCGGCTTTCGGTCGACCTGGGGCCGATGTTCCCCGAGCTGCCGAGCGGCCTCGCCTACACCTACCACTACGGCACCGCGTACTTTACGCCGAGCAAGGTGAGCTTCCCCTGGATCATGGTGAAGACGCTGCACGACTTCCGGTTCGAGACCGTCATGGACTTCGTCCCCGTCGTGCCGCATCCGGCGCGCTACTACGACGCGGCCAACCCGGGCGGCGTGAGCCTCGCGGCCGACGGGCCCGTGCTCCGCTCGACCGAGGATCACGACTGGTGGGTCTACAGCAGCGACGCGGGTACCATGCTGCACGCCTTCGAGATCCCCGAACTCTGGAAGGAGTGGGGGATCGTCCGCGGGGCCGTGGTGCGCACGGCCGACGACGAGACGCAGACCGCCTCCGCGAAGGGGCAGGCGGGCGAGTCCCGTGCCGCCGGCTACAGCCTGCTCAACATGACGCGACTCCGCGAGGCCGGGAGCTTCGAGCTGATGATGGCCTCGGTCGTCCTGCCGAGCCCCTACCGGGCCGGCGACGAGGCGGGACCGATGGCGATGCTGCACGCGCCGCTCGCCACCGAGGTCCGCCGGATCCACTGAGCGCACCGGGGACGGCAACGCGCGGCGCCGTCCCCGGTGCACGGCTCAGGCCGGCAGC
>Ga0114969_10001609_pt1 | contig 19145 bp, 17 predicted proteins | sample M_130807_MF_Meta_FD_87316 | JGI IMG/M metagenome (GOLD analysis project Ga0114969, IMG submission 87316) | Freshwater microbial communities from Lake Montjoie, Canada to study carbon cycling - M_130807_MF_MetaG | ecosystem: Environmental > Aquatic > Freshwater > Lake | place: Lake Montjoie...
CGAGAACGCCAGATCCCACGCCGAGCCCTGACCCAGCGTCTGGGTTTCGAAGAATGCTTCCTTGACGAAGGTGCCATCGGGACGGAACACCTGAATGCGGTCATTCAGCCGGTCGCACACATAGATCAGGTCGTCATGCGACAACATCGCGCAATGCACGGGATTGCGGAACTGCTGTGCCGGGGGCTGATTCGCCACATACGGGCCGGGATCGGCATCGCTGGGAACGTTGCCGTAGGCGCCCCACTGGCGCTTGAACTGTCCGGTATCGGCGTCGAAAACGATGACGCGGTGATTGCCGTAGCCATCCGCGACGATGGCTTCGTTGCGCTTGGCATCAATGAATATCTTGGCGGGCAATCGCAGGTTCTGCGTGTCGCTGCTGCCCTTGCTTTGCCCAGGCTTGCCGATCTGCATCAGGAACTTGCCGGAGCGCGTGAACTTCAGGATGGCATCGTCGCGTGCGCCGCCGCTGCCGGCCGGGGCGGTCCCGTTGCCACCAATCCAGACGTTGCCTTTGTGGTCGACAGTAATGCTGTGATTGGAGATGGGCCAGTCATAGCCCTCGCCCGGACCACCCCAGGCATTGAGCAGGTTGCCGGCCTGATCGAACTCCAGCACCGGCGGTGCCGGCACGCAGCAAGCGGCAATCGGCGGGTTGGTCGTGGCGTGGATCTCGCCCGCATCCAGCGATCCCTGGCGATGGAGCACCCAGATGTGGTCCTGGTCATCGACAGTGACACCGATGGTCCAGCCCATCACCCAGTGGTTGGGCAACGGCTTGGGCCACAGCGGATCGACCTCGAAGCGCGGCGCAACCGACCTGGAAGCAAGGATGTGCTTCTCCACCATCTTGCGCCCCACCACTGCACCATAAACGTTGCCGGCGGCATCGACACCAATGCCCTCGGCGCCGCTGTGTGCGGCACTCACGGGCTGCATGTCCTCGATGAACGCCGTCACCTTGCCGGTCCGTGCGCTGCCGATGCGGATACCCTTGCGCCACTGCAGGGTCTCGTTGGCGCCGGCATCCGGGCCGGATTCAGAATCGGTCACGTACAGTGCATCGTTCGCACCGATCGCGAGACCCGACGGGCGGCCAAACTGCGTCCATTGATCCAGAACCGTGCCGTCCTGCGCGAAGACCTGGATACGGTTGTTGACGCGATCGGCCACCAGAAGACGACCGCGGGAATCAAAGACAATCGAATGGGGCTCGCGCAATTCGCCGGGCCCACTCCCCGTCTTGCCGAACTCACCCAGATACTTTCCGTCCTTCGAAAAGTGCACGATGCGGTTGTTGCCCAGCGCGTTGTTGGCAGCATCGCGATGCCCGTCCGCAACGAATATGTCGCCGTTGGGCGAGATCGCGACATCCGTGGGCTTGTTGAACGTATCAGGACCATTGCCTGACACGCCCGCCTTGCCGAGCGTCATCAGGACCTTGCCGTCGGGGCTGAACTTGAACACCTGCTGACCCTTGCCATCAGCACCGCCCGCATCCGTCAGCCAGAGATTCCCGTCGCGATCGACCGTGGCGCCATGCGGGAAGACAAACATCCCGGCGCCCCACTTCGCCAGCAGTTTGCCGCTGGCATCGAACTTGAGCACCGGGTCCTCGGCCCTGCCGGCGCAGGAATTCTCGTGGCAGCGATACACCACGTAGATGTGCCCCCGGCCGTCAGGCTCGATCGCCGTCACGGCGCCGGGCCAGACAATGCCCTGCACGCCGGGCATTTGTCCCCAGTTGCGCACCGTGCGGTACGGCTGGGGCAGCTTCTCCTGCGGCCGCAGGGGCTCGGCGCCGAGGCAGACCGCCGCGAACACGATCACTCCAACGGCTGCACCGACGCGCGAGCTCAGGAACTTCATGGCTGGATAGGTCACCTGACGAGCCCGGCTCAACCCCTGACGTACTTGTTGAACCAGTCGATGGTTCGCGTCCACGCCTCGGTGGCTGCTGCCTGGTTGTAGCGTTCGGGCGTTGCGTCGTTGAAGAAGCCGTGCACGGAATTGGAGTAGAGGTGCCCTTCATTGGGGACCTTTGCCGCTTTCAGTGCCTTCTCGTAATCCGGCCACGAGGCGTTGGTGCGCGTATCGAGTGCACCATGCTGCACAAGGATCGCCGCCTTGATCTTTGGCACGTCGGCCAATGGTGGCGCCCCACCGTAGAACGGCACTGCCGCCGCCAGATCACCGCCCAGTCGTACCGCCAGCTGGTTCGAGACACTGCCGCCGTAGCAGAATCCGGTCACACCGATCTTGCCGGTGCAATCGGGCCGTGCCTTGAGCCACAGCGACGCAGCCACGATGTCTTCGAACTTCTTGGCGTTGTCGAGCTTGGCAAAGAGTTGTCCGCCCTGGTAGTCGTCGCCCGGATATCCGCCGACTGACGACAGCACATCCGGGGCGAATGCCATGAAGTTCGCCAGCGCGAACCTGCGTGCAACGTCCTCGGTGTGGGGATTCAGGCCGCGATTCTCGTGGATGACGATGATGCCCGGCAGCTTGCTGGGCGTCGCCTCGCGACTGTCGGCACTGAAGGGACGCACCAGGTAACCCTTGATGTAGCCATTGCCCTGTGGCGATGGCAAGGTCACGTAGCTGGCCTTGATGCGCTCGTCAGTCCTGGAAACCTGCTGCGCCTCGGCGTAATTCGGCATCAGCGCTTCGATGATCGCGCCGGCCGTGAGTCCGGCGACAGCAAATTTCTTTGCGCCATCCATGAAACTGCGGCGATTGATCTCGCCGTGAATGAACTGGTTGTACAACTCAACCGCTTCAGGCGGAACAGTGCGTCTTTGTTTTGACATGGGACCCCCCTTGGTTCCGGAATCAGGTTACATGATGTGCCACATGGCGAAAACGGCTAGCCGCCGGGTCCGCGCCCTGCGCCCGGGCCGGGGCCTGGGCCAGCACCGCCGCCACCGAATGCAGGAAAGGTTCGTGCATTCACCACATAGCGATCGAGGAAGGAGTCGTTCAGCTGTGCGCAGATCGCCGCAAACTCGGGGAACTGCACAAACTCATGGGACACGCCGCCGAACTCATGGATCTCGGTGGGCACGCCTGCGGCCCGCAACTGCTTGCAGAGATTTTCGCTGACATCGGGCGTCACCAGCGTATCGGCCAGCCCCTGGAATATCGCCGTGGGCGCCATTCCCTTGATGTGCTTCTCGATCTGCACTTCCTGCCACGCCTCGTCGCTGCTGTCCGTGGGCATCGGCAATGACCGGCGGATTCCGGCCGCTGACGCCGGCGCAAAATAAGACAGGCAGGCGGCGACCGTGGTTGGCACGCCGGCATTGCCGCCCGTTCCTTCGTAGCGCGCGTCGTTCTGCGTGCCCGAGGCAAACAGCGCGAGGTAACCGCCAGCTGAATAACCCGCCAAAACAATCCGTGCCGGATCGATGCCCAGCCGCGCAGCGTTGGCGCGGGTCCAGCGAATCGCCGTCTTGGCATCTTCGATCTGTGCCGGCCAGCGCGCCACGCCCGAGAGGCGGTACTGCGCAGCGATGTTGACATAGCCGAGTGCGGAAATCGGCTGCAGCTGCGCCGCCAAAACGCTCTTGTCGCCGCGGGCAAAACCGCCACCGTGGAAGTGGATGATTGCGGTGCGCTTCGGTTTGGCGCTGCCCGTCGGCTTGTAGACGTCGCAGTGCAGATCAATGTCGCCACCCTTGCCGATGATGACATCACGCTCGACGTTGGCCGCCTCGCGCGCCGGGTTTGGCGCGGCGGCCGGCGGTTCCGCTGCCGTGGCAGCCTTGGTCAGCGCGAGTCCGATCGCAGTTGTCCCGAGAAGCTGGCGTCTTGTCCATGGAGCGTTCATTACAGGCCTCCGAATTGAAATTCACCGTTACTACGCAACTCTAGCAGCTTACCGTGCGGGCACCATCCTCCCGAACCGGCTGACCCTCGCTATTCGCGCGACTCGGCGCCGGCGGCAACAAAAGCCAGGTCGCTGAGCGATACCTTGTCCAGGTCGAAGATGCGCGCCGCCGCAGCCATGCGAGTCAGCGCCTGTGCAATCGGCATTGCCGGCGCCTTGTCGCCAGCCTTCGCCCGGTGGAAGCGCACCGGGTTGATCCGCGCCACCACGTAGCTGCGCAGGTAAGGCGACTTCATTCCGCGTCTCTGCAAACCCGCGACGATCTTCCTGACGCTGGCATCGATGGCTTCGAGGCGGGATGCATGATCGGCGCGCTCGCGCAGCGTCACCGCAAGCGTCTTGTTCCCCAGACGATCGACCTTTTTCAGGAACGGACTGTAGGCACCGCCGCCGAAACGCGCGTTCTTCTCATAGAGAATTCCCAGGGTCAGCAGCTCGGCGCTCTCGAAGTGAGCCGCGAACCGCGATTCCTTGGCGGTGGGCTGCTGCTTGGCGAGGCTACGCGCCATGCGGATCACTTCCAGGCTCTTGTCCTTGAGGTTGTGGGCCTTTTCCGTGTTCAGGGCGAGGATGCGGTAGGACAGCGACTCGTCCGGCGAGATCAATGCCGTCAGCTGTTTCAGACCGAGGATTTTTGCCGCGGCAAGCCGATGGCGTCCGTTTGGCGTCCACAGTCGTCCGTCTTCGCCACGCACCACGATCAGCGGATCGAGAAAGGCATCGGTAGCCTCGATCGCAGCTGCCAATCGCTTTGCATGCGTCGGCGACAGGTCGCGCTGGAACGGTGTGGGCTGTATCGCCGCGAAAGGCAGTGAAGCCAGCAACAGGGGGCGGCCTGACAGCGGTTCACGGTAAGCGCCAATCGGCGCACCACCCGCAGCTCTCACCAGCGCAACAGTGGGGGCAATGCGGTCGTCGTCCAGTGGCAGCGCAACGTCAGTGGCGGCCAGGCCACGTGCGCTGGCCGACGGCGTTAGCGTACTGCGCTTGCGCGCCGGTACCCTACGGGAGGCGGCTGTTTTCCTCATGCTCCCAGTGCCGCCCCGATCCCCACAAGAGGACGAGCAACGCGAAGGCGACAACCGCCAGCGTGTACCAGAGCCCCTCATAGGGATTTCCGGACTTGGCGATCATGTAACTGGTGATGAAGGGCAGGAAGCCGCCGAAATAGCCGGTGCCGATATGGTACGGAATCGACATCGACGAATAGCGGACCGCGCACGGGAACATGTCGCAGAGGATGGCCGCGACCGGACCATAGGTGATGCCGGAGAGAAAGCTCAGCGCGACGACGCCCAGGAAGATGATCAGGAGGTTCGTGGCCGTCGGTGTCTGTGGCGTCAGGTCGTAGCCCGCAGACTTGATCGCTGCATCGATTGCAGCCGCCGATGTGTCGGCGACGGGTTGCGTGCCGATCGTGACGCCGAGCGTTTCACCGGCGACCAGCTTGTAGGGCAGGCCCTTTGAAGTGAGCTGGTCGAGCAGCCTGGCGCAGGGTGTCTCCTGCGCGCTGGCGAAAGGATCGTAATGGCATTCCTGGCCGGTCACCGTGATCGGTGCTCGCACGACCGCCTGATTCAGCGCGGGATTGGCGTGGGAACCTATCAGCCAATAGATCGGCAGCAGCAGCACGAGCGTCAGCGCATAGCCGATGCACATGACTCGCCGTTGCCCCCACTTGTCTGAAAGATGCCCGAAAAGGATGAACCAGGCAGAGCCCACCAGCGCCCCGCCCGCGACCGTGAGCTGTGCAGTCGTGCCCGCAACCTTCATGGGGCCCTGCAGGAACGACAGCACCGAGAACGTGGCCGTGTACCAGATGACGGTGAATCCCGCCGCGACGCCGAACAACGCAACGAACAGCCGGCGGCCGTTGCCCGGATACGTGAAGCTCTCGATGAAGGGGTTCTTGGACATCTTGCCGCTCGACCGCAGTTCCTCGAACGCCGGGCTCTCATGCAGCTTCGCCCGCATCCAGACCGAGAACGCCAGCAAGATAAGCGACAGCAGGAACGGCACGCGCCAGCCCCACGCGGCCCATGCGTCACCGGTGATGACGGACTTCACAGCCAGCATGACCAGCAGCGACAGGATGAACCCGCCGACAACTGCAGCCTGAATGAAGCTGGTATAGAACCCGGACCGCCCCTGGGGCGCATGCTCGGCGACGTAGATGGCCGCTCCGCCATATTCACCACCCAGCGCCAGACCCTGGCAGACGCGCAAGAGAATGATGATGACCGGAGCTGCATAGCCGATCGTGGCAGCCGAGGGCACCAGCCCCACGCCGGCGGTTGCGATGCCCATCAGAATGATGGTCGCGAGGAAGGTGTACTTTCGGCCGAGCCTGTCGCCCAGATAGCCGAAGACCATGGCGCCCAGCGGGCGGAATCCGAAGCCCACCGCAAAGCCCGCCCATGCGAGCAGCGTGCGCAGGGTTTCGCTGCCGGTTGGAAAGAAGGTCTTGCCGATGATCCCGCTGGCAGCCAGCGTCCCGTAGATGAAGAAGTCATACCACTCGAAGATCGTGCCAAGCGCCGAGGCACCGATGATCATCGGGATCGACCGTTGTGCCTTGCTGGCGCCCGAGGCTGCTTGTGCCGTGGCCATGGATTCCCCCAAAAAATTCGTTTCTGTTCAAGCTGAGGGCTCGCAGGATAGGAGGTGCATGGCACCGAAGCAATCCCGGCAGCCCGGCCAAATGGCCCCGCCGCCACCTAGGCGCCAATCACCGCCCGGGAATACTTTCCAAGCAACCGCTGCGCAAGCCGCCCCACGCCCACCGCGAATACCGTCGAGACCGCGATCAATACCACCCCGGCGAACAGCATGCCCGCGGGCCCTGTTGGAGCCAGGCCAAGGAGGGCCTGGCCGCGGGCCAGCTGGGTCAGGAAGAAGGCGTGCAGGAAGAAGATCGGGAAGGCGAAGGTGCCTGCCGTCATGAGCCACTGCGGCAACTGCAACTCATTGGCGCGGAACCAGACAATAACCAGCGCGGCAATGGCGAGCTTCTGGACATACAAGTCGAAGAACAAGCCGTTTTGCGACGGCACGCATGAGGCTATCGGATTTGTCGCCACTGGTGAGCGCGCCCTGATGGATTCCCCTGCCCTCGCGGAGCGTGGTGGAGAGCTTTCGATCGAGCCCACCGTAAATGGGCCGCTGCGCGTCAAAGGCAACCTCGAGATCATCGGCGGCTCAGGCAAGACCATCAAGCGCGTCCAGTCGGCATCGCTGTGCCGCTGCGGCGCATCGGCCAACAAGCCATTCTGCGATGGCTCTCACGCGAAGATCAGCTTCCGCTCCGATGAGTAAAGAGATTCGGAACGAGCCTGATGCGAACTGTTGCCTGGCAGGAATGGCCTGACAGGCAACAGCTCAGATCATCAGGTCACTGCGTGACGGTGATGGTGATCTTCTTGGAAGTCTGCGGCTCGGCATTCGGCACGTGCAGGTAGTCGCCGAGCAACAGCTGCAGCGTGTGCTTGCCGGGCGAAAGAGTCAGCGTGGTCTCTGTCTGGCCCTTGCCGAAGTGGATGATCTTGTTCTCGACCACGGCAATGGGCTTGCTCATGTCCGCAGGCAGATCGGTATCCACGAACAGGTGGTGGTGACCGGTGTTTTCCATCTGGATGCCGGCTGGCGCCACGCCCATGCCCTTCAGGCCAAAGCGCACCACCACGGGGTTCTTCACTGTGGCTCCGTCGGCCGGAGCAATCAGATAGACCTCGGTGCCTGCTGGCGCCGTCGAGCGCGCCGGTGCCTGCGCCTGAGCCACAACGGCAGCGGCCAAGCCCAGCGAAATCATCAACGCAAACCTGTTCATGGAGTCCTCCGATTCAGTTGGAATTCGATGCGAATCGCCCAGCGGTCGATCATACCCGGAAGACACTGCCGGGGGCATCACTGTACCGGCGCGGCCGGTGGCTTCAGCCGGCTCCCGGGATCGCGAAGCGCCGCTCCAGCCATCTGGCAGCCAGCACGATCAGCGACACCAGCGCCAGATAGACGATCGCCGCCAGCGCATAGGCCTTGAAGAACTGGAAGTTGGTTGACGCAAGCTCCTGGATCCGCGCGAAGAACTCGGTGTACTGGATCAGGAAGGCAATCGAGCTGTCCTTGAGGTTGCCAATGCACTGGTTGGTCAATGCCGGGATCGAGCCGCGCAGCACCTGTGGCAGCGAGATGAGGCGGAAGACCTGCGCGTCACTGAACCCCTGCGCGTGCGCCGCGTCGAGTTCCGCCCGGTCGAGGCCATTGAATGCCGTGGTCAGGTAAGCCGCGTTATAGGCCGCAACGTTCAGCGTGAAGCCAAAGACGGCGACCACGAACGGCGATGGCCGCCATCCCCATTGCGGCAGCCCGTAGTACATCAGGAACAGCAGTACGATCAGCGGCATGCCGACGAAGAAGGAAATGTACGCGGCGATGCAGCGGCGCACCCATGCGACACGGCTCACGGACAGGTAGAACACGACGATGCCCAGCAGCAGCCCCGTGAGGCTGACCAGTGCGGCCAGTTGCAGCGTCTGAAGCACCCCCGCCTCGATCAGCGGCAGCTGGTCAATCAGGTCACGGTAGAAACTGGCCCAGGCATTCATCGATGGCGCACATGCTTGCCGAAGAAGGAACGTACCCGCTCGTCCGGGTGATCGACAGCCAGCGTGTCGATTGCTTCCTCCGCACGGACGATGCCACGATCAAGGAACACGACACGCTCGGCAACCTGTCGCGCGAGCGCGAGGTCATGGGTCACGCAGATCAGCGTCACCTTGTCCTGGCGCAATTTCTCGATCAGGTCACCGACCTCCCGGGACAGCACAGGATCCAGCGCTGACGTCGGCTCGTCGAACACCACGACTGCAGGATCCATCGCCAGGGCGCGCGCCAGGGCGACCCGCTGCTTCTGCCCGCCCGAGAGCTGCCCGGGATATTTGTCACGGTGCATGGCCATCTCAAGACGTTCGAGTTCGGCAAGGCCTTTCTCGTCTGCCTCCGCCCTGGGCAGGCGGCGCAGCTTGCGCAGCGCCAGCGTCACATTCTCCAGAACTGTCAGGTGCCGATACAGCGAGAACTGCTGGAACACAAAGCCGATGCTCTGGCGCAAGGCCCGGACATCGACCTCGGGGCCCGTCACCTCTTCGCCGCGAATGCGGATGCTGCCGGCAGTGGGCTCGACCAGCCGGTTCAGGCAACGCAGAAGTGTCGACTTGCCGCAGCCCGATGGCCCCATGACCACCTTGGCATCCCCCGCCTCGACGTCCAGGTCCACGCCATCGAGCACGGTCTGGGCACCAAAGACCTTGACGAGCTTGCGTACTTCGATCAGTGCCAACGACAGATCCTCGGGAGCCGGGCGGAGAACGACGGGATGATCATGACTGGATGAGACCCGGAATCCGGAAACGCCGCTCCAGCGCATGCACACCGACAAGCAAGGCCCGGTAGATGGAAAAATACAGCAACCCGACGCCCAGATAGATCTCCATGCCCTTGAGGGTCGAGGCAGCGAGGCCCATCGCCTGACTGGTGATCTCCGGGATGCCAACGGTATAGGCAAAGGGCGAGTACTTCAGGATTGAGGTGAACTCGTTGACCATGCCCGGCAGCGCGAAGCGCAGCATCTGGGGAAATTCGATCAGGCGGAGCACCTGCATGCGGCCCATGCCCATCGCCTCGGCGGCCAGCACCTCGGCGGGGTCGACGGAGTCGAGCGCGCCGCGGAAGACCTCTGCCAGATAGGCACCCGCGATCAACCCAAGACTCAGCGCCATCGCCCCCAGCGGCGGCAAGGAGAATCCCAGACTTGGCAGCCCGAAATACACCATGAAAAGCAGCACGAGCACTGGCACGCCGCGGAACACATAAGTGTAGGCATCGAGCAGCGGATTGACGAACGGCAAGCGGAATCGCCGCAGGCTTGCGACCGCAAGCCCCACGGCCAGACCCACGGCGCTGCAAGTCAGGGTAACGACAAGGGTGTAACCGACGCCCTTGGCGAGCAGCGCCAGGATCTGGAAAAAGCTCACGGCGCAGTGCCGCCCGGGATCAGCGCATCCACTTGTCGAGAATGGCCTTGACCTTTTCAGGGCCGATCTCGGTGAGGTACTTGTCGAAATCCTCACGCATCGCCGAGCCCTTGGCAAAGGCGAAGCCCAGCTGGTCCTTGCCCGTCACGCTGTAGCGGATTTCAAGCGGCAGGTGCTTCTTGTTCTGGAAATCCTTGAGCACGGGCTCTTCGATGAACGCCAGATCCAGGTTGCCGTTCTGCAGGTCAGCCACGGCCTCGTTGTAGGAGGGGTAAAGCTTGACCTTGGCCAGCGTGTAATAGCCCTGGGGCTCCCACTCATCCTTGATGAGGTCGTTGTAGGCCATGCCCCGCGGATAGCCAACGGAATACTTGCTCAGGCCGGTCAGATCCGGGAGCGCAATGTCCCGCGAATTGAGGCTGACCAGATGCCACGCGTTGTCGTAGTAAGGCGCCGAGAAATCCATGGCCTCACGACGCTTCGCCGTGATCGAGATGCCCGAGAACGCCACATCGGCCTGGCCACTGGACACCGCACCAAGCATTCCCGCCCAGTCGTAGCGGGTGATCTTGAGCGTGCACCCGCGCGCCTGGCAATAACCTTCGAAGATTTCCAGGTCGGCACCGACGAGCTTGCCATTGTCGTCATAAAGCATCGGCGGCGATGCAGGCGAAACGGCCACGCGGACAACCTTGGCCTCTTTTTCGCTGCTGCAGCCAGCCAGCGCGAGCACAAGACCGGCCAGGACGACGGCGAAGATTCCCTTCTTGTTCAATGGAGGCGCTCCAGTAATACGCGTTGCGTTGCTGCTCGCGAGACTACACGAAGCCAGCCTGGATTGGAAAAACGGGCCCGGGAAGCCGGCAACTCGCGCTGCAGCTGCAGGCTGGCGCAGTGCGCGCTCAGTACCTGAACGTGTAGCTGGCGCGGGCGCTCAATTCGGTGGTGGTCGGATCGAATCTCCGATCACGGTCAGGGTCCTGCATGGCGTGATTGAGCACCAGACTGAACCTCTGGCCAGCTCTGGGAACCCAGTACAGGCGACTCTGGATTCCGATCAATTCCGAGTTGTTGTCGTACTGCACCGAACTGGTCACCCCCGCATTGGGAGTGAATGCCACGTCAGTCGTGACACGGAGCAGGCGATTGGTGAACCTGCCAGTCGAGAGCTCGATACGATCAAAGATGCCGCTCACCCCAAGTATGAAATAGCGAGACTGTTTCCAGTTGTATTGCGCCGTGATGCCATGATGCCAGCCGTCGTAAAACGAGCCGTCGGAAAGCTTCAGAGAGCCCGTCATGGAACGCGAACGGCCCGCCGTGATTTCCAGTGCCGTCTCGCTGAAGCGGTATCGGCCGGCAGGCACTGCCACTGGATAACGCGCATCGGTGTACAGGGTGAAAGGCTTGAGCACATTCTCCGCGTCACGCGAGTAAACGATGGAAACGCTGTCATCAATTGCATTGCTGAGCTCCACCAGCCGCAACTTGACGAGCCTCGAGAGGGAGGTATCGCGCACGATGTCATTCAGCTGATAGTAGTCAACGCCCGAATACCAGCTGTGAACCCAGCCACGATCAAGGTATCCGGTGTAGCCAATGTCGCCGGCAGACTGCCGCACTCCCCGCACGTTCACATAGCCCAACGCCGGATTGAAGTTCTGCTGCAACTCGCGGATGTTGACGGCACCGCGCCAGCCGGATTCATTGGGATACGAAATGCCGACACCAGCGGCACCGTCGCGGCCAGACAGCCCGGATGTGTGGCTCTTCTGGGCCCACAGCGATGCTTCCAGGGTCTTGTTTCCATGCAGATGGGAATTCCTGAAATTGAAGTCCAGTCCGACGAGCGAATTACTGTCATTGCTTGAGTTGTTGCCCGACGTGTAGATGCCGCCAAACGTTGACTCGGAGAGCACGTTGGCCGATACGCGCGCCACCAATGCCAACGGCGAATTGATGGTGGCACCACCCGTCGGCGTGAAATTATCCTGCTGTATGGCCAGCGTGCCGATATTCCAGCGGCCAACGCGACCAGACAACTTGGCCCCGTATTGGATATCGACTGGCGTGCCTGAAGAGCTGAGGCCCAGACGCCGCGAGAAGAAGGGCCGGCCATTCTCCACTCCCGCACGCGAGATGGCGGTGTTGTTGGTGGACGAGCCGTTGCCGCTGGTGATCTGGCCGAAATCGAACAACTCGGAGTCATTCAGGAAAAAGTCGCGCTTCTCCGGAAAGAACAAGCCGAATCGGCTGAGATTGACCTGGCGATCGTCAACCTCCGTTGCAGAGAAGTCGGTGTTGAAGGTGATCGATGCATTCAACGACGGGGTCACGCGGTAATAAGCGTCCAGTGACGGACTTGCCTTGCTTGTCCGCTCACCAGCCAGGCGATCGCTCCCGGAAGTTAGGGTCAGGCCGGGAACGATGTCCAGACCGGCGCCCTGGCGCATGCCGGACAACCCGGTCATGGTTCCAGGCACGGTCACACCCCAGTTGCGGTTATGGGACACCCAGGCGCTTTCCTCGCCTTTGCGGCGAATGGCGCGGCCGAAATTCAGGCCCCAGGTTCCATTGTCCGCGCTTAAAGGCAGCGACTTGAACGGAATGGCAAATTCCGCACACCAATAGCCGTCATAAGCCTTTGCGGCCACGTCCCAGATAGTCATCCAGTCAAAATTGTATAAAGTGCCATTGACGAGAACGTCGTTTCTCACGCCATTGGCATTGGTCTCGAAGCGATAGCCGACGCGGTGGGTATTGAAGGGATCGAACACCACCGATATGCGATCGTCGTCCCGCAATCCGCTGTTGTGCTTCATGTTGGTTGCAGCGATGCCGTTCGGCGAAGCCTCATCCCACATCTTTGCAGCGATGTAGATGGCATCGTCATCATAGGTAATGCGGATCTCTGTCCGTTCCGTTGGCAGGGCGCCCACGGTTGGCTTCAGCTGATAAAACCGGTCGACTTTCGCAGCCTCAGCCCAGAGCGGCTCGTCCAGAACACCGTCGATCCTGGGCGGCACACTGGTGCGCTCGACATGGACTGTCTTGATATCTTCGGCTGACTTGATGTCGATCACCGCTGCAGGCGCAGCCGCAAATACCGTGGCAAACGGGAGGATGAAGATGAGGACTGCGAGGTTGCGTCGGCGCCCAATGCTGTTTTTACGCATGCTGGATTTTACTACAACCCTGCGCGGCAGCCGCGAGCGCACATAACGACCCGCACGCTCCACCAACGCAGACTTCAGTCCCCGGGCGGGAGTCGCTTACCTCCCGAAAATGGTCATCACCCAGACCATCAGAGGCGCTATCAGCAGCGCCGGCAGGAAATTACCCACCCGGACTTTCCTTATTTCAAGCAGGTTGCTGAGGGCCAGACCGACAAGTATCAGACCGCCCGTGGCACTCAGCTCGGTGATCATCCTGTCGCTGAGCACCCGATCAAGGGAGCCCGCCAGCAGTGTGATGCCACCTTGGTAAATAAGCAGCGGGACCGAGGAGAACATGACCCCGATACCGAGGCTGGAGGCGAAAGCGATCGAGATCAGTCCATCCAGCAGCGACTTGATCGCCAGCAGCTCAAATTGGCCGGTCAGGCCATCCTGGATCGAACCCAGAATCGCCATCGGACCGGTGCAATACAACAGCGAAGCCACCAGAAAACCGCGCACAAAGCGACTGGAGGTGCCCTGCCCGCCGCCACCCGCGAAGCGGCGCTCGAGCCAGGCGCCAAAAACCGCAATCCGATCTTCGATACGCCACCACTCCCCCAGCAACGCGCCAAGAATCAGCGCGCTTGCCACGACCAGCGAATCGCTGGTCTGCAGGAACATCTTCAGCCCAATGGCGGCCGTGAACAAACCCATGGCGCTGACCATGGTGTTCTTCAGGGCTTCCGGCAGGCGCGCGCCAAAGAGCAGCCCCAATGCGCTGCCCGCGATGATCGCCACGACGTTCAGCAGGGTTCCCATCATGTGCTGACTGATGCCCCCAGAGGAAGAATTACAAGACTGCCGACCGAGCGGGCCTGCCTCGGCTCGCATGATACAACGCAATCGAACCGGGCTTCCCGGCCCAGCCCGGATCGCTGGCTTGATATATTCCGCCATTGAAATACCATTTTTCCCTCCGGCGGACGCAGGACGTAAACATGCTCGAGCGATACATTGAAAAATTCCTGTTTGCCAGCCGATGGATCCTGGCGCCCGTTTACCTCGGCATGTCGCTCGCGCTGGTCGCGCTGGGCATCAAGTTTTTCGAGGAGGCGTGGCACGTACTCTCGCATGTCTTCACGCTGGAGGAATCCGACCTCGTGCTGACCCTGCTGGCCATGATTGACCTGGTGCTGGTGGGCAGCCTGATCGTGATGGTCATGTTTTCCGGTTACGAGAATTTCGTCTCGCGCATCGATATCGCGGGGGAAGGCGACAAGCTTGGCTGGTTGGGCAAGCTGGATGCCGGAACACTCAAGCTCAAGGTTGCAGCATCCATTGTCGCGATCTCGTCGATTCATCTGCTGCGGGCCTTCATGGGCGCCCAGTCGATCGCCAATGACAAGCTGATGTGGTACGTGATCATCCACCTGACCTTCGTCATCTCTGCGGTCCTGATGGGCGTACTGGACAAGATGGCCTTTGCCTCGCACCGCAAGCACTGACGGCAAACAGCGCAGAAAGGGCTGCCGCCGGCAACGCGTCAGCTCACCTCGGAAAAGGCACGATGATGTCGCTGTAGGCAGGGCGCACGGCGATATCCCCACTGAAAAGGAATACGTCGACGGTTCGGTCGTAGAGATCGGGCGTGATGTCGAGTTCGCCGTCCCACGTACCCAGTTGCTGGTAGGCCTCGATCGTCCGGGTGAGCGCGTTCCGATCCACACCCGGCAGGAACTGGGCCTCAAGGGACGCAATCTCGGCAGCAGGCGCATTGCGTGCCTGCTCACGCGCACGGGCAAAGGCGCGGGCAAAGGCCCGGGCCTGCTCAGTCGCGAGCCATTCCGTCGAGGCGCACAGACTGCTGAAAGCGACCGGGCCGACGACCTCACCCACTGATGCACACACGCGACCGAGCCCCTCCTGCTCGAGTTGCTGGGGCGCAGGACCCTGCATATGCACGAAATCTCCGCGGCCCTCGCGGTAGGCCCGCTCCATCGACTGCACATCACCCGCATCAATGATGTCGACGGCCTTCTCGTTCACGCCCTGCAGGTGCAGGGCGCGGCGGAACATGGCGAGCGGCTGGAAGAAGTGGTCGATGATGGCCTTGCGGCCCTCGAGAGACTTCCAGTTGAAATCACCTGACTTCGCATCCCGGCCAGCGAGGAAAAAGCCGTCACGCGAGTTGAGCATCGCGAAGTGCCGGAATGGCATGAGCTCGCCCCGCGCCCACGGCGCAAAGCTGACAGCGATAGCCGACTGCGCGACCTGCACCTCGCCGCTGCGTATGCCGTCGGGAATGGTGCGGCCCGGACCGACAACATCGAAGGTGGCCTCCAGCCCTTCGGCCCGCAGGTGCCCACCGGCCATGGCCAGTAGCAGCGGGCTATAGAACGCTGAATAACGCAGGAAGCGGATATGAATCGTGTCCAAGGGGTTTCCAGTGGGGTGATTCCCCGGTTTGCAGTGCCCATGCGACGGCCGGGCACGCGCAGGGATGATGCGACGTTGTGCGCGGGCGGGTCAACCGGCGTGCGGGGCGGCGGCAGCGATCACCGCCCCGCTCTTGCCTCTCGGGTATATTGAGCACGGTCGCCCCCAAAGGTGACGGCACTTGGAAACCGCTTCCATTCCCATGTCAGGACACAGGCAGGCCCCCTTTCCACGCTGGTCGGCGCTGCTGGCGCTGATACTGGCCAGCATCTCTTCGATAGCGATCGTTCTCTGGCTGGCATGGCCGCGCATGGCGGTGATCGATCCATCAGCCACGGTCAGCACAGGTCAGCCCAGCTTTCTGCCGTGGACTGTCCACCAACCCGTCACCCGCCAGCCTATCGTCATCACCGCAACCCTGACGCCCCTGAGCCTGCGCACCTGGCGCGTGATCCCCGACGACGAATTGCTGAGCCTGACCGTGAATGGACAGCCCGTATCTCTGGATGCCATTCCCAAGTCTGCGCTGACCGACTGGAACAAGGGTTTTGAAATGGATTTTTCGCCATGGCTCCATGGCGGACAAAACACCTTGGAGTTCGTGATCACCAATCACGGTGGCGATGGTGGATTGATGCTGCATCCAGCCCTCGGTCCCGGCTGGATGCTGATCTACCTGGGCTTCATGCCATGGCTTTATACCCTGGGCAGGATATTCCGCCTGCGGAGGCACCAAATCGCACCCATCGGTGCAGGACTTATGCTGATCATGGCGTATTGGTCGGTGACCCCATGGACCGTACGCGCACACGACGTCATCGGCAGCGACGGGCACCTGGCGTACATCGCACGTGTTGCCGAAACCCACACGCTGCCGGCGCCTACCGAAACCTGGGAACTGCTGCAGGCCCCGCTGTATTACATGGGCGGGGCACTGGTCTGGAAACTGGCCGGCATTGCCGGACTGCCGATCCCGGTCTGCCTGCAGGCCTACTCGCTGTCCTTGTGGATGATCTTCCTGTGCGCCTCCTCGGCAGCGATGAGACTGGCATTGCGGTTCCGCACGGCCGCGACCACGCTCGCAACCACAGCTCTGGCCATGTGGCCCAGCGGCATCATTCACGGCATCCGCATCAGCAATGACGTCGGCTTGTATGCAGTGGCAGCGCTGGCAACGCTGTACCTCCTGAAATGGTGGCATCGAAACCGTCGCCGGGACCTGCTCATCATGAGTCTGTTCGTGTCGCTGGGCCTCGTCACCAAGAGCAACGCCATTGTCCTGTTCGCCGCAGGAAGCCTCTTGATGCTGCTACGAGTGATGCGTCGCCAGCGGTGGCGCAACCCGGACATCCTGAAGCCCTATCTGGGCGCCTGGCTGATCATGTGCATCGGCGCAGCGCTGTACCTGGGCAGGAACATCCTCTACTACTGGCGCGGTGCCATTCCGGACTGGCTGAACGGCTCCAGCGCCATCCACCTTGGGGAATGGCTGAAGGTGCCCGCCAATCTGACCAGCTTCGTCAAGCTCGAGCCAATCACATTCCTTGGGTCGCCCTGGCTGGTGCTCACGGAGGACGCCACGGGAAGATCCCTGTTCTGGAACGCCCTGCTGCGCTCCTCGCTGACAGGCGAGTTCCAATTCAATGGCAGCCTGCAGCGGTCTGTCGCCTACCTCTGGGGGAGCATGCTTCTGGCGCTGATGCTGGCTCTGACATGGACACTGGTACGCCAGATGAGGACACCGCACCCCGCCCGCGGCGGGTGGCGCAACCTGCCCTGGCTGCTGCTGAGTGGCCTGTGGCTGGCAAGCCTGATGGCGCTGAGATTTCACGTCCCCTACGCCTGCAGCAACGACTTCCGCTTCGTGTTGCCGATCCTCGTGCCGTTCATGGTCTGGGCCTGCTCGAGGGTGCTTTCGGCGGCCGCCCTGTCGCTGCTCGCATTGGGTTCGATGCTGTTCTTCCTGACTCTTCCCTACGGCTAGAACTGGGCCCTATCATCTACCGCATCGAATTCTTGAGGATCGCGAACATGCACACAGGAAACAGGATCTCGATTCAGGCCCCGGCCATTGCCTGGGCGTTTCTCGCCGCTGTCATCGCGCTGTTCCCGATCGGTAAAGCCACTGCGGCACCAAACATCCTGCTGCTCATCGGTGACGACATGGGCATCGAGACAGTGCCCTGCTACGGCATCGCCAAGGACACGGCAGATGTTCCGACACTCAACGATCTGTGCCGCCGAGGAGTGCGATTCACCAACACCTGGTCGCAGCCCGTGTGTTCGCCAACGCGAGCCACGATGATGACCGGCCGTTACGGCTTTCGCACCGGAGTAGGCGCGGCAATCCCGGCTCCGAAGGAAGTTGAAAGCCGCCGGGTGGCGCCACCCAAGCCACCGGGCACGCATCGCGAGAGTTCGGCCGCGGAACACGACTTGACCGTACCAGGGTTGCGGCCGGATGAATTCACGATCGCCATGGCACTCAAGTCCAGCAAGGCGCTGGGCTACGAGACGGCCGCCATCGGAAAGTGGCATCTCGCGGACATGAACAACGGCGGGTTCGACCATCCGAACCGTGCGGGCTTCGACTATTTCTCCGGCGATGCCTTCGGTCCGCTGCCGAGTTATTTCGCCTATCCAACCCAGGTGAACGGCAAGCCCACGCCAGGCGTGGTGGGTTATGCCGACAGCACCAGAGTCGATGACGCGATCGAGTGGATCCGCAAGCGTGACGGAGCCAAGCCCTGGTTCATGTGGCTCGGATTCAGCAATCCTCATTCGCCCTATCACCTGCCTCCGACAAACCTGCTGCACAGTTCCGCGAAGGACCTCGATCCGTTCAGCAACGACATCATCGACAAGCCCCTGCCCTACTTCAACGCGATGCTTGAGGGCCTGGACACCGAGATTGGTCGTTTGCTGGGCTCGCTGACCGCGGAGCAGAAGGCCAACACCTACATCATATTCATCGGCGACAACGGCACCACGCGGGCTGTCGCACAGGCACCGTTTGATCCGCGACGGTCGAAGGGTACGGTCTATCAGGGAGGCGTGAATGTCCCGCTGCTGGTTGTCGGTCCGGGGATCGAGGGCGGCAGGGTGAACTCGGCCCTGGTCAATACGGTCGACATCTACGCCACCGTACTCGAGCTCGCCAAGATCGACATCAAGCGTGCCGTTCCCGGCAACGTGACGCTGGATGCCGTGAGCTTTGCGCCATCACTGTTCAAGCGTGACGCGATTTCGCAGCGAAGCTTCGCCTATGCCGACAGCTTTGGCCCCGGCATCAAGGCGGCCCGCGCCATTCGCAACCAGAACTACAAGCTGGTGGTCACTGATGGCGTCGAGGAGCTGTACTCGATGGCCACGGATCCGTACGAGCAGAAGAATCTCCTGGGTGGCGAACTTTCCGCGGACGCCAGGAAAAACCACGAATCACTGAGGGCCAAGCTGGCCGAGCTGGTTACCCCGGAAAAGCGCTAGCGTCATCAATCGCACCTGAATCAGCCATCTGCGCCACCGGCCGCCCGAACGGGACGGCCACAGGAACAGGAATCGGGGAGGTTTTCATGAAGAGTTTGAGCCTGCTCGCTGGAGCAATGGTCGCCTGCATGCTGGCGACCCTTC
>Ga0114969_10001611_pt1 | contig 19123 bp, 17 predicted proteins | sample M_130807_MF_Meta_FD_87316 | JGI IMG/M metagenome (GOLD analysis project Ga0114969, IMG submission 87316) | Freshwater microbial communities from Lake Montjoie, Canada to study carbon cycling - M_130807_MF_MetaG | ecosystem: Environmental > Aquatic > Freshwater > Lake | place: Lake Montjoie...
AACACGTATTTAAAGGTGTAGGCAACTTGGGTGAGATAACCACCCGTGGTGTGCATAATGCCCTTTGGCTTGCCTGTTGTGCCTGAGGTGTACAACAAAAAGAGCAATTGCTCTGCGTCCATTGGCTCGGCAACGCACACCTCATCAGCCTTGGCCATGAGTTCGTGATACCAGTGATCGCGACCACTCTGCATCGACACTTCATTGTTGCCACGCTTCACTACAACGACGTGCTGGATTGTCGTCGTTAACTTAACCGCGTCATCAGCCTGATTCTTGAGCGGAAACACTTCGCCCCTGCGCCAACCACCATCGGCGGTAATCAAAACCTTCGCTTCAGCATCATTGATGCGGTCAGCAAGCGACTGTGATGAAAAGCCTCCAAACACAACGCTGTGTGCAGCACCAATACGCGCGCACGCAAGCATTGCAACTGCAGCTTCCGGAATCATCGGAAGATAGATATTGACGCGGTCGCCCTTTGCTACGCCGAGCGACTTGAGCACGTTGGCAAACTTCTGCACTTCGCCAAGCAAATCGGCGTATGTAACTACTCGTGAATCACCTGGTTCACCCTCCCAGTAGAAAGCAACTTTGTCCCCACGACCAGCCAACACATGCCGATCCAAACAGTTATGCGAGACATTAAGTTTTCCATCAGCAAACCACTCCGAATACGGAAGATCCCACTCACACACTTGCGTAAAGGGCATTGACCAATCAAGCAACTCTCGTGCCTGACGAGCCCAAAACCCTTCATGGTCTCGCTCAGATTCCTCATATAACGACATATCGCTCACATTCGAAGACGCAACAAACGTGGTTGATGGTGGAAACTTGCGCTGCTCGTTTGAGAGAGCTTCAATTGCCTGCAGATTGTCATTCATATTGAGTCACACCCTTAGGTTTGGCGACGACTTTCACAAATGCGAGACTAGTCAATCCCTATGAATAGCCCTCAAACCACATCAGCTGATACCCAATCTGGCTTTGGGTTTATTGACTGGATGTTGTCACTTGGGATGGCTCTCACATGGGGTTCGTCCTTCCTATTAATAGACATTACAATTCGTCATTTTCACACGTCAGTCATTCCGTTTGGGCGCACTGGTTTCGGGGTCGCGGCGCTGTTGTTGCTACCAAGTGCTCGTCACCGTATTGCGCGAGAACATTGGTCACGTTTAGCGATTCTCGGTTTTGTGTGGATGGCACTGCCATTCTTGCTCTACCCACTTGCCGAGCACACGGTTTCGAGCAGTATCACCGGGATGATGAATGGAGCACTCCCTGTCGTCGTTGCGGTCGTAACTGCAATTTGGATACGAACCATGCCAAGTAGTCGCCGTATATTTGCGGTTCTTATTGGGTTCTGCGGAATTCTGTTGATTGCTCTTCCATCCATCAGCGACGGATCAGCAGCTGATGTGAAGGGCATTCTTTATCTAGTCGCAGCACTTCTCTCCTACGCAGTTGCAATCAATATTGCGCGTCCGCTTCAGGCCATCTACACGCCTGGCACTCTCATGTTGCATGTAGAAATCGTTGCATTTGCAATGTCGGCGCCATACGGTATTTGGGGCTTAAGCCACTCAACGTTCTCGCTTGCATCGTTTAGTGCACTGGCAGTGTTGGGTGTTCTCGGTACTGGTTTTGCATTCGTGCTCTTTGCAACACTTTCAAAGCGCACTGGTGCTGTGCGCAGCATGATCCCCACATACTTCACACCAATCGTTGGAACCATACTTGGCACCACATTCAATAATGAACCGCTGTTGATTCTTTCAGTGGTCGGAATGTTCGTTGTGATTATTGGTGCCTATCTAATGAGCAAACCAGAAACTCAAAAATTAAAGGACGCATCTATCTAGGGTCTGCCATCACTGGTTCTTCGGTATCAATTATCTAGGTACAATTACAAATGAATGAATATTGTTCCGCCACCAGATGATCACGGCACCTCTGCAAAGAAAATTCTCATTTTCGGTGCTTCGGGAATGCTCGGACACATGCTCATTCGGGTGCTGTCACCACACCACCATGTAGTCGGCACGACGAGAAGCCAATACAACGCTCACTCCCCCCTTAAGCGCATCATGAATGGAAACAATTTGATCAACCTGGTTGACGTGCGCGATCTACCCAGAGTTGAAAAGGTGATTCACGAAACAAAACCTGATGTAATTATCAATTGTGTTGGTCTCATAAAGCAAAAAATGGAACCAGAAAATAGCGTTGATGCGATTCAACTCAACAGCCTCTTCCCACACCAGCTTGCCGAAATCTGTCACAAATCAAACATACGTTTCATTCACTTCAGCACAGATTGTGTTTTCCAAGGAACATCCGGAATAAAGCGCTTATCCGATGCCCCAAATGCAACCGACCTCTACGGTCTCTCAAAACTTCTCGGCGAACTAAATACTTCGCCTTGTCTCACATTGCGCACTTCAATTGTTGGGCGTCAACTTTTTGGTTCAGAAAGTTTGTTTGAATGGGCAATTTCACAACGTGGCACAACAGTGAACGGCTATAAAAATGCGATTTACACTGGACTAACCACACTTCAGCTTTCGCAAATAATTAAAAGACTTATCGAAGACTTCCCAGAACTTTCAGGAACTCACCAAGTTGCATCCTTGCCAATCAGCAAATTCGAGTTGATTTCAAAATTGAACGATCACCTAAAACTTAACCTTCGTATTCAACCAGAGACCGAATTTATTTGTGACCGAACGCTTGATGGAACCGAATTCAACCAATCGACAAATATTGACATACCATCTTGGGATGAGATGCTTACCGAGTTTTCTGCTGACCAATCCTTTTATGAAAATGTCTGACCGGAGTTTCCACAAATGCTTAAGGTAATTACTATCGTCGGAACCCGACCAGAAATTATTAAATTGAGCATGGTCATGTCGCGGCTTGATGACAATTTCGAGCACAAGATCGTTCACACGGGACAAAACTATGATTACGAATTGAACGAAATCTTTTTCAACGAACTTGGTATTCGTAAGCCGGATTACTTCTTGGGTGTCGCAGGTGCAACTGCATCTGCGACTATTGCCAAAAGTATCGAACTCGTCGATGAAGTTCTAGCCAGCGAAAACCCTGACGCCGTACTGATACTTGGCGATACAAATAGTTGCTTGAGCATAATTGCTGCCAAAAAGCGACATATCCCTATTTTCCACATGGAGGCAGGAAACCGCTGCTTCGATTCACGTGTACCAGAAGAAGTCAATAGAAAAATTGTTGACCATACGAGTGATATAAATCTTGTTTACACCGAGCATGCCCGCCGAAACCTCCTCGCAGAGGGACTTCCAGCAGACCAGATCTTTATTACTGGCTCGCCAATGGCAGAGATTATTGGCCATCACCGATCAGGTATCCAAAATTCTGTTGCGCTTGAGACACTAAAACTCAAAAAGCATCAATATTTAGTTGCGTCATTCCACAGAGAAGAAAATGTCGACGACAAAGATGACCTACAACAAATAGTCGAGTCTCTCAATGAAATTGCTATGAAGTTTAATTTTCCAATAATTCTTTCGACCCACCCAAGGACCAAAAAACGTTTGCTTGACCTAGACATAAAACTTCACCCAGTTATTCAAGAAATGAAGCCTTTTGGTTTTTTTGATTATGTTCGCCTCCAACAAGATTCCTTCTGCACTGTTTCTGATAGTGGCACTATTACGGAAGAAGCGGCAATTGTTGGCTTTCCAGCAATTACCGCACGAAACACTCATGAGCGACCAGAAGGTATGGATTCCGGGGTGCTGATAATGACAGGAATCGACTCCACCTCAATGATTGATGGCATCACTATCGCACGTAGGCATTTCGACGACCAAGGATCACGCAATATCCCACCGAGCTATCAAGATCTTGATGTTTCGTGGCGGGTTGTCAAAATCATTCAGAGTTATACGGGCTACGTCAATCGCAAGACTTGGCACACAATTAGCCCAAAATAGAACCATCAGATTGCTCTCGATTATTTCTGTGCATGAACGGTTTGAAATAACGTATCCGAGTTCTCCCAAGACTCCATCTTGTAAACGTTGATCACATTGCCCCCACAACCCGTTATCATCTCAGTCATAAATTGAGATGATCTGAACACTCCACCATGCATTTGAATGGATGGGCTATCATCTGCAGTTACGAAATTCCCATTTTTGCTGTTACTGACAAATTGAAGCGCTAGTAGCCCATCACTTTTAAGTGACCTAAATAAATTCCCTAATTGATTGGACAAATCTGAGTGACTCATGTGTTGGGCAACTAGGTGGTGCAAAATCAAATCGTACTTTTGATCACTTAGGTCTGATGCATCTACAAATTGATTCTCTGTATAATCTTCAACGTTTGTTAGCGCATTAAAACTTATGTCCAGTGCGTCTACGCAGTGTCCCAGTTGATGCAATGCAGACGTACAGTAGCCTTCGCCTACCCCAACATTAAGAATACGTAGATTCTTCTTTTTCAAGCGTTCTGAAATCTGAAGTCGCTCAAAAACTTCGAATGGAGGAGTTCCTGAAAGCCAAAGATGGGATCTATCCCTATGGGCAAGTTCCCAAAACTCATTAACAGAACCAGCTTCTTCCACTATGAAAGTTGAATGATTTGGTCTAATTGCATCACGTAGATGGCGTAACAGGCTCTTACGACCATACTTGCTCAGAAGTCGTCTTGAAATTTTCGAAATAGAAATAATCTTGGATTCCATGAGTCTAAGTTCTAGCACTGTTTGTGTACTGGATATCATTGCTTTATGAATAAGCAACACAGGAGTTGGCGTCAAAAAGTCCTAGAAAACTTTACAACGCAAGTCAGCCAATTACGTTCTTCGTTCTCCCAAAACTCCCCATTCCCTCACGTAATCATTGACGGATTATTCCCAGATCAATTGATTTCTGAACTCGTTAAAGAGTTTCCAAGTCCTGACGACCAGTCATGGGATCGTGCAATCGTTGAGGGAATCCAAGTAAAACTTCGTTCAAACTGGCAGTCCGAGGACGATATCTCCCCAACAACAGCAGAGGTGGTGCACTTCTTCAACTCAGGCAGTTTTATGAATTGCTTGTCTTCTATTACGGGAGTGACGAAACTGATTTCCGACCCTTATTTCACAGGAGGCGGACAAAACTGCATTTTGCCTGGTGGGGTACTAGATGTCCATGCAGATGGCAACTGGCATGACGCGATGGGGGTACATCGCCGACTTAATGCGATTCTCTACCTCAATGAAAACTGGGATGAACAGTGGGGTGGGCATTTTGAACTTTGGGATAAGGACCTCAAGGGCTGTGTAAAGGCTGTCTCACCGTTAGCAAATCGTCTCTTAATATTTGAAACACACGATTTCACCTACCACGGTCACCCAAATCCCCTCGCCTGCCCTGACGGTAGCAGTCGAAAGTCACTTATTTTCTACTACTACACAGCAGAACCTCGACCATCTGAGCAGATACTTAATGCCGAACCACACCGAGCACTCTGGCGGAAGAAATCCCTCAACTCGCTATAAAGCGATTGAGGCAGGTTCTGCAAAGCTAAATGAAAATTCTCTTCGTTCATGAAGTCAGTTGGTTTAGCAAAGTCGTATACGAAATTCACGATTTTCCCGAACTTCTCTCCCTCAGAGGTCACGAAGTTCACTTTCTTGACTTCGACGAAGGTAAGCCGCGAGCACGATGGAAACCAGTAACCACAATTGAATCCAGAGCGCACAATGGTTCGCGGGTATCTGTTACTACTCCACCAAGATTCCTGCCCGGGATACTCGGCCGTTTACTTGCCACAGTCATCCAACCACTCGTCTTTATCCAACTCGTAAAACGAATAAAACCAGACGTAGTTGTCACTTATTCAATACCCACCAGTGGCTGGCAGATAACAAGTATATGCAACAGAAAAAACATCCCAATTGTTGCAAGAGTGATCGATATTCCTCATGTATTACGCAAAACTCATTTCAAACCGCTCATCAAGTTGACTGAAAAATATGTTTTTAAGAATGCCAAGCATGTTTCCACCCACAACGAAGCACTCCGCCAATACTGCATCAGCCTTGGCGCAACTCCAGACAAATCATCTGTCATCTATCCAGGTATCGATGTGTCAAGGTTCTTCCCTGCTCCTCCCCGCCGCGATCTTCAATCCAAAATGAATATCCAGCCATCCGACAAGGTGCTTCTTTTCATGGGCACTATCTTCCGTTTCAGCGGACTTATAGAACTTCTTACCGAACTCGCTCCTGCACTACGCCTCGACAAGTCCATTAAGTTTCTCATCATCGGTGATGGTGAAGACTTCAACCGACTTGATCAACTTGCCAAAAATCTCGGTTTGCAAAACCAGGTGATTATGCCAGGGCGCATCGAATACGACCTGCTAGCCGACTACCTTCGGCTTGGCCATGTTGCACTTCTTCCGTTCAAACAAGAGCTCGTCACTCACGGAGCTCTACCAGGCAAGGTTCTGCAGTACCTCGCATGTGGCCTGCCAACGATCGCAACCCCACTCGATGGCTTACAGTCAATGATCCCACCGAATCAAGGCATCCTTTACTCAAATGACTCGCAAGAAATGGCGAATATGGCTATCGATCTCGTATCCAAGCCTGACCAACAACATCAACTCGCGACTTTTGGCCTTGATCTAATGACCCTCCACTGCAACTGGCATACACAGCTCCAATCAATCGAAGAGATGATCGCAAGTTTTCAACGTGCCTAGTCAGCGAAAACAAATCCTTGTAATCGGCATGGCCGACAGCGTTCATCTCGCCCGTTGGCTTTCTCAATTCATCGATCAACCTATTGACTTCACACTCTTTCCTTCATCACCGCACCGCCATATTCACCCAGTACTGAAAAGTCTCATTACATCGGCTTCACAGCAAATGACGGTCACGCTTAAACCACCATCAATGCGATGGCTGGCACTTCCACTTAGTGCGTTCGACATTCCATTCAATAACTTTTTTCGTTCACAACTGCTCCGCCGCCTGATCACACAGCAGAAATTCGATCTCATCCACGTTCTCGAGCTTCAGCATGCTGGCTACCTCCTACTCGGCACAAAATTGGCACCAAACCTGCCGAAAGTGTTCATCACCAATTGGGGAAGTGATATCTATTGGTTTCAACAGTTTCCAAAACATAAGCAAAAAATCATTCAATTACTCAAAATTGCAAGTTTCTATTCTGCAGAATGCCACCGCGACATTGAGATTGTAAGACAGCTTGGCTACACAGGCAAAACTATGCCCGTAATACCAAATAGCGGTGGAATCAATTTAGAAGAGATTCCAAAAGATTCGCTACCACCAAGCCAACGCAAGAAAATTATGATCAAGGGCTACACAGGTTTTGTTGGACAAGCCCTTGTCGCCCTTAAAGCGTGTGAACTTGCCGCCGAACACCTGCGCGGGTACGAAGTTGTTATTTACTCGGCATCCCTTAAAGCACGCGTAAGATCAATGAAACTTCGCTATTTTCACAAAGTTCAAGTGACCATCCTCAAAAAGAGAACTCCGCATCATGAAATGCTCAAGCACTTCTCTGAAGCAAGGCTATATATCGGAATTTCATTATCAGATGGCATAAGTACGTCGCTCTTGGAAGCAATGGCTGCGGGCTGCTACCCGATACAAACAAGTACCTCTTGCGCAAATGAATGGCTACCCTCTGGGACAAGTTCGATATTGGGCGATTTGAACCACGTGGCGTTAAGTGGAATTTTGAAAACAATGGTGCTTGACCAGACATCCATTGATCAAATGACAAGCGAATATGTTGACATAGTTCGACAAAAAGCATCACATAGACTTGTGGGCAATATTGCCGTAAATTTTTACCACCAAATATTTAACCACTCACGAAGTACAGGTCATGACAGGTAACAAACCAATATTGATCACATCGCTTTTTGGCGGTCTTGGGAATCAAATGTTTCAATATGCGGCTGGTGCAAGTCTGGCGGCTCGATGGAATCGGCAACTATTTGTCGATGACAGTTGGTATAGACGCGCCTTTAATGAATCTGTAATGACTAGAAGGGAATTCTTGCTAGATCAATTTCCGCAACTTTCCAATATTTATCGCAAGTATCCAATGGCAATGCCCAAACTACTTAGTCGAATTAAGTCCGGAATATCCGGGGAACAATGGTTTGAGGATTCTCATGGATTCATGCAATTTGAGGAATCCAACAAGCATAAAATTTGTCGCTTACACGGATACTGGCAAGATCCTCGTTATTTTATAGACCAACGAGAGTTGATACGTGATGCGTTCACACTTGATTTTATCGAAATGCGTAATTCGAACGGCCTGCTCCCTGAAATTAGCGAATATTCTTCGTTAGGAATACATGTTCGCCGAGGTGACTATGTCACGCTTCCAGATCGCCCTGGGCAACCACGCCCGCTCAGCTTAAATTATTATAATCAAGCAATAGAATTAGCAACATTGCACCGACAAATCGAATCAATATACATTGTGTCTGATGACCCAGCATGGTGCGCTGAGCACTTCACTGGGGATCGTTTCCATATTGTTGAAAACAAGAATTCAACCATGGAAGATTTTGCAATTCTACAAACCTGTGAGCACATTGTGATGTCAAACAGCACGTACTCTTGGTGGGCAAGTTGGTCGGGCAGGTCAGAAAATCAATTGGCGATTTTTCCGAAGGACTGGACGCTCGCGAGATCTAGCTCGGCATACTTTCCACCCACATGGGTGGGGATCTAGTTGTTTATGTCTTGGATGGATTTTAATTAAAAGAACGTAGTCAAATTTGCTTAAAAAACTTTTTAATTAATTTATCAACGATTTTACAATGCTGTTGTTGATATCGGATTGACTCATTGGATTAAACCACTCGGGTATTCCGTTCTTGAATACGCTTTCATAAGTGGGAGTCGCGGTTGAACCTATCAAATGTTGAATATCTAAATTTAATTGAGATGCTCTATTTTTTCTCCATACAAGTGTTTGATGGTGTTGTCCCGTCTCAACGTAAGTTGCATAGTCCAAATCAGGATGAAAAGTATGAATCATATAGATAACCTTATAAACATCACCCATCCAAGGCCTTGGATTCCCAAGACCCGATTTACGGGACTCCCTAATTGAATCCTTATGAGATGGAAGTGCAGCAATGGCATCGAAGGGGACTGTGTCATCAATCAAACAGACTCCGTTTTTTGATAAATGTTTAAATGCATTAACTAAATCACGATACGTCTGTTTGAATTCATGAAGCCCATCAAGAAATATCAAATCAAATTTGGTGTCTGTATCCAGAGAAGAAAAAAAAACGTCCGAAGTCGTTTGATGAAAGGCTAATCTTTCGGGCAGATGCTCAGTGTCGAAGTTCGGGGTTGGATCTACCCCGATTCGATGCTTGACCTCAATTGCCTCAAGTGTTCCGCCTTGTGCAACACCAATTTCGAGATATGTGCGAGATTCATTTATTTCACTAAGTTTGTTGAGTCTGCTAGCAGCCAAACAACCATCTGAATTTAAAGGCGAGGAGGCCAACGTCCGTAACAGTCCCTTCATCCCAAGTATTTTCCGTAGTTTATGAGTACGCTGCCGCGCAATTACGTAATAACGCACTCCTAGATAGGACTTGAGTTCATCAATCAATGATCGATTTTTTTTCACTATTGTTCCTACTTTTTCCTCCATAGACGGAGATTGCCAACTATTTCCATGTTGACCGACGCCCAATCTTATGCACATTAGAAGGGTTAGCCCAAAATGTCCTTAAGTTCAGGTCTCGAATCAGTTGATTTAGGTACCAATCCGACACATCGCTAAATGGGAGAAAATCATCAACTAATAGCTTCGCAGCTTTTAGGTTTACTATATAAAAATGTGCACCTTTTGTAGCGCCAGCACATTGTTCGGTTGGATAGTTACTTTTGAGATAGACAAGTTTGTCATCATCGGTTGGGCTTTCGATAAACAGCCAGCCCCCAAAGTCACTATCAAATAGGAGATCCCAGTCTGGGGGTAACTGAGAAAGATATTTTTCAATTTTTTCTGGGACATTATCCAGAAAAGAAATATTGTCCTCCATTATTACCGCAACAGGGTAACTGTGCAGCACCATATCCTGCAACGCTAAAAAATGATTGTAGGTAACCGCGATTTGGCCGACTGTTAGATTCAAATTTTTGCAAATCCCTTCGGGCAGTGGTTCGCCCTTGTTGGGGTGATTAATCCAAGTCACTTGATTGCGACTGATACCGAATACCCTAAATTGAATCTTCATAAATATCCGGCGATTAAGCGCTAGCCCATGTATCAAGTAATACTTCATTCAACCTGGCAGTCTGAATTGTTCACATGTATTTGGTCTGCATAGTTACGGTAAATGTAGTCCTCTATTGACGAATAAGCCATTGATTTTTCAATGTTTGCGAAAATGGCTGCTGAGCGTGATTCATAGTCATCGGGTCCGATCATCGGTAATACTCGATTTTTTAGATCACCAAAATTGTGGAACTCAATAATTCCGTCCGAATCAAAATAGTCGGATATTCGACGTGCGCCGAGATAAATAGGAACGGTGCCACAAGCAAGCGCATTCAAAATCTTCTCGGTGAAGTACCGAGAATCCAGATAATTTTCTATGCAAATACTGTATCGATAATCTTCCAATGTTTCAAAAACTGAGATTCTTTGCTTCTCACCTAACTTCTGACGGAATACGTCTACGTCAAAATCAATTGATTCGAATCGTTTTGCAATGCGAAATCGTTCCCTGTGCAGCTTGGTGTGAAGTTTGTTGGAACTCAGAATTGAAACATTTTTAGTTTTATGGTGTAACCCAACCTTGCCCCCCGCATATGTCCCACCTACCCAAACCCCGCCACCGGGAATCCACCGAGTATTGTCAAAACGTTGAAGCAAACTTTCGCTGTGTGTGAAGACTAAGCGAAAATCGCTTAGTCTTGTTTCAATCTTTCTATATATTCGAGGCATAATCCCTTGTGACTCAATTAGCAGCGCAAACCTTTTATCTACTGGGATATGCGAATAGTCGTACTCCAATACTCGCCTATCGGTAATGAAAGTAGGCAACGACTTTCCTTCAAAATTGCGATCCCACTTTATGTATTTTGATTTCACACCAGCCACAGACGAGATGTCATGGGCAAACGCTGAATCCTCTAATCCAAATACAACTCTCTTACTCATCAGATGAATTCTTTCATTTATATCAGTCCCTCATGTATTGTATTTGTTGGGCCAATGTGAGATGAATAAAATTACACCTTCTGGATCTAAGCGACCGTTAATTGTCTATGTATTGTTAGGAGATAATCTGGCACCAACATTGCTTGATTTTGCCAGTTCTGCTAGCAATTACCTTCCTGAAGCTGAACTTGTCCTGCTTACCAATAGGCCATTAAATTGGGCGAAGTTCCCTGGCAAAGTCATTGCACTCTCTCCGGAGTTTCGCCTAAATGTCATTTTAAATATTGAAAAAAAATTTCCACAAAAAGTTGAGCAGGCAGGGCGATATTGGATCTACACGCTTGAAAGACTTTTCGTTCTGGGACTTCTGAAATTGTATTTTGAAAACTCTAGACCTGTTATTCACTTCGAATCTGATGTCCTATCATTTGTTGATTACTCGACTTACCAATTGCTTCTCACGAATTGTTCGAAGGTATCCATACCTCGATACTCGCCAATAGATGGAATAGCAAGCATCCTATTCGCGCCAACTATCCAAGTGCTTTCAGACACTCTCGATCTAATGGCGCTAACGCTTGATAAGAGTGATAAATGGATTAGCGATATGAATCTCTTAGGAATCGCGCTGAATTCTCATCTTTTGCAGGAATTACCCATTGATTTTGCTCGACCGTGGCCAATAAATGCGCTGTCCCCGGGGACATACAAGAAACAGTTTCTAATTTTTGATGGATCAGCCTTGGGGCAGTATCTCTTTGGACTTGACCCAGTCCATACAGGAGGCCAAGCGATATCAGGATACGTCAACCAGTTTTATTCTCAGTCTCTCTCAACCGTTACATGGAAAATCTCCACTATCGATGATCACAAAAAGAATATGGTTTTGATCTCCTTTAATGAGTGTGATTATTTTGTTGCTAATCTACATGTTCATGCAAAAATTCCACTTGAGGCTTTACACCCAAATTCATCCCAATGGAATCGATTCATTGATGAAGCAAACGGGACACTAAAGCGACTTCCGCACCATTTCAGCGAAGATGTCATATGGTCCAAACCAATAACCTTGCGAAACAGGTATCGCTTAGCAAAGGAGAACGGAACCAAATGGATGATCACTCAAGCAATTTTAGTTATCTTAAGAAAAAGAAATTTCAAAACTAAGCAAATTTAAATCTAGAAGCATTAATAGTCTCATTCCAGTAATCAAAATATGCGGCTTCATCTTCAACTGATCGAATGTGAAAATATAGATCTTCTAGTGCTTTCCGTTCCAGTGAAAAAACCTCTTGCCACTCATTGACTGCCAGAATAGGCAATTTGGCAAGTAGGGAGTCCGCTAGAAAACCACGCTTAACAACTGGAACTGAGCCGAGATATATAGACTCCCATGTTCGGTGGCAGTCGATTCCATTGCCAGGTGGTGAAATTACAAACAATGATTTAGCTACGATATTGCGATATTGCTTCGGTTCGATTCTATTAATCGGCCCCCAAACACCATTCGCAATTGATATCTCGCGAGCGGCGGTTCGTTCGATCGGATTAGTTTCTACTTTAAAACAGGAAAAAAAAGATCTTTCTCTTCTGTGTATATCCTCCTCAATTCCACATTCTTGATTAAAACGCCTCAAGTAGGGCCTCATAATGCCATTTCTACGTCGAAACCGATTTTCAAGACCTTGTGGTATCGGTATCACGCCCTCGACATCATCAAGCATGTCTGCAACAAACGATGTTACACCTAATTGACTCAGTTTTAAGAAGAAAGATTGAGGCGGCGTTTTATCGCCGTTATGAAATATCAAAATCACTCGGTTAAAAATAACATCTTGTTTATTCTCTAAATAACCAAGCAACAAACTCTCACAACCCTCTATTAAATGAATTGAGAGGTCAACAAAAAGTACATACCTTCTCTCATCACTTATAAAATGCTCAGGTCTCAATCCTCTAAGGGTCTGGTTGAATTGTTCCTGGTTTTGAATGACATCAATAACCTCATCGGCACAATTTCTAAACGTGTCGCCGGATATAAATGGGTAACTTGTAGGGCGATACCAAGGGGTGATTCTTATAACGGTTTGCCTAAAAAGCGAGGATGCACCCCGGACTGAATAATCTCGTGATAATTCCATCTCAAACTTTCCTCAGGTCTAGCAGTGCGAATAATACTCAATTCTGGAATACAGAAATACACAATCAGTAATTTCACCCGTCTAAGCACCAAGTACACTATATGTATGCTTGAACCAATTGTTTCGGTTCTCATGACCTGTTTTAATGCAAAATTGACAATTAACAAGAGTATCCAAAGCATAACTGGTCAAAGCTACGAGTCTTGGGAACTAATAATCATTGATGATGGCTCCACTGATGGAACTGTCGATCTGATCTCCGACTTTGCAGACGACAGAATTAAAGTCGTACCTTTGCTCAAAAACTTCGGTAGAACATACGCACTAAATTTCGGTTTAACATTAGCGAAAGGGCAATATATCGCGATCCTGGATTCCGATGATGTTTCGGAATCAACACGTTTAGCACGTCAAGTCGATTTACTCGATTCAAGAAACGACCTTGTTGGCGTAAGCACCTTCTTCACAACAATAGATATGACCGGAAATGAAATCGCACGGTACAGTTTTGATATAAGTGAAACGGCCATCAAACGACAAATGGCACATAATTTGCTTCTAGTTCACTCATCAATGATGTATCGCCGAAAAAGTTGCATGATGGCTGGTGGATATACAGACAAATACGTTTATGCCGTTGATTTTGCACTTTGGCTCGACCTAATCCAAATGGGCGATATCGCGGCTATTCCTGAATATCTAACACACATAAGAATTAACCCAAACTCGATGACTCGCAACGAAACGCTTGAAAAATATGTCATTCTTGATGCTCTACGACTCTATATAGAAGCTCAGAAAATTTTAGAATTGCACATTGTTGATCGTTTGAGAGGGTTGAGAACTCTTACATTTCTTGCAATCAAATTTTGTGTATTCTGTTTGAAAAGACTCAAAAAACATTTTACGAATGGAGCAGGATTAAGAAAACTCTATTAAGTATTCTCAATTATTTGAATCTATTCGGTTTCCATCCAGTCGCTATTCTCCACTTACCGAAATTCACTCGCTTTATTCGTGAAAAGCGAGCGTTTCTGGACGCGCGTGAAAAATAACGACCGTTTTTCCCGTGTTTTTAGATTACGAATCAAGCGTTGGAAGCCACAAGGGGCATTATTTCCACCAAGATTTAGTAGTTGCACAACAAATTTTTTTAAAAAATCCCAAGAGACACTTGGGTGTAGGAAGCAGAACAGATGGTTTCGTTGCTCACGCAGCAACATTTCGCAAAACAAATGTCTTGGACGTTTGAAACCTTACGCAATCTGAGGACCCCAACGATTAGATTTTGGCAATTAGATCTAATGCAAGAGAGAATACTCCAAACAGATACATTCGACTCTATTTCATGTCTTCACGCGATCGAACATTTCGGATTAGGACGATATGGCGACCAAATCGATCCAAGAGGACATTACGAAGGATTTATTATTCTCATTGAACTGCTTGAAACTGGAGGTGATTTATATTTGAGCTTCCCAATTGGGCTCAAAAACGAAACACATTTTTAATTCACATAGAGTATTCCATCCATTAGATATTTTTGATTGGCCTATTTGTACGAAAAATTTATCATTGACTAGATTCAATTTTGTTGATGATAATGGAAATCTTCACAACAACAGTGACTTAATGACTTCTCCCCCTCAAAGAGATTGCGGTTGTGAATATATAAATTCAAAAAAATTTAAAACTCTCATTTGAATAAATTCTCATAATGATCAATAAGCCAATTAGCCAAGAAGACTGAGCCAGTGAGATTCAAATGATTATTGTCGCGGTAGAGAACCTGTCCATTTTTACTCATGTTACAGGATTGCCTACTACAAAAAAACTGACTGCTTTCTACTAACTCAAAGTTTTTACCGTTATCTGAGAAAATTTCCAATCTCTTGTTAATTTGATCTTGCTTCCCCCAGAACTGCTCTGCACTCATCTTGCATCTTGTGGAAGTTATAAGAATTGATTGCTGGTACTTGCAAACAAAAGCATCAAAGGGAAACGTCGGGAGATCATCAGTGATTATGACCGACTTCTTAGATGCTTTGAAGGAATTGACTACTAGTTGTATGTCATTTTCCCTCACACCACGGAGTAACCAATCTGCAGTCAGTAAAACTGTTTTGACACTTTCATCGTGTGAAACCTGTTCCACAATGACTTTAAAGTTGGGATCTTCCATTGATGGAGACGCATTAACGATATAGTATGCGACGTTTAGATTAGTAAGTCGTTGTGCCAAACCAAAGAACAGGTGCTCGGCATGACTATCTCCGATAACAGCGAGATCAACTGGTAATGATTTTTTTGACTGATGACATCTGACAATGCTATTCCATTTAAGGGATACTGAGAAAATGTATTCATTTTCGCATGGATAATATATCTCATTGATTGTGCGATGAAAGTTCTCCTGACCTATGTCACCATTGGCATGGATTGATTGCGGTTCTTTGTAGAATTCAGAAAATCCAAACCGATCCATTTCTCGAATAGACATAGCAACCACCAAAGGGATTGCTATTACTAATAATACCCTTCTGAATTTTTTCCCATACTGATGTAGATCAACATTCTTAAATGGAACTTCTAAAAACCTATATGAAATAAACGCCGGCAAAAACGAAAACAGTGCTGCGACGACAAGCATCGTTTTATTTGCGGGCCAAAGAACATCGGCGAATACCAACATTGGCCAGTGCCATAGGTAGATGGAATAAGACCTATTACCAATTGATACGAGCAAATTCATTGATAGAAATTTGCATACGAGAGAATCTTTATTAATGCCAGACTCGATCACCATCAACGTTGAAATCACAATAAAAACCGTTGTAGGCCAACCAAATATTTGAGAACTTGATTTAGAAAAAAAAAGCGAAGCCCCCCCCAATCCAGCGCCACATAGTCCCAAAACATTGGCAATTTTGCGATTTAATTCATGTCTTAGCGATCCAGAAAGAAACAAAATAGCACCAGCTCCGAACTCCCAAAACCGCGAAATTGGACTGTAAAATCCAAAAGTATTGACCGGGCCAACTAATTGATAACCACGAAATGCAAGATTAGTGAGAATGTATGTTGTTATTGAACAAATAATGACTGGTACTGCTGAATAATGTATTGCAATCTTCATTTTTCTCACCATCGCATACCCAAAGGTTAAAATCAAAGGGAAGAATAGATAAAATTGTTCTTCAACCGAAAGAGACCAAGTATGCAATAGGGGATTCAATTGAGCTGATGGATCAAAATAATTGCTCGTTGTCAATACAATTATTACGTTCGCGAATGAAAGAATAGATCCAAATGCTGTTTTGACAACTGTTTGCTGAATTGGTGGTATTTGTAATAGAAACGTTCCTACCAATGCGAATACAACCATCACGGCTGAGGCTGGTGCAATTCTAAGGATCCTCCGAAGATAAAATCGACTAAGATTTATTTTTCCGGTGCTTCGAAGTTCATCTCGGAGTATTTTTGTTATGACAAACCCAGAGATGACAAAAAATATATCGACTCCCAGAAATCCTCCATTTAGAGGCAATTGACAATGGAAGAGAATTACGGAAACTACGGAAATAGCACGGAGACCTTGAATATCCTGTCGAAAAGATTTTATATTTGTCAAGGTTTTAATCCAATCAATTATTGTTGCATCAAATATTTGATTATCGTTCTCTTAAGATTACATCAGTGATTGAATATAGATGACTACTGAATGAGCCACTGTGAAATTTCTCGGTAAGTACTACAGCTTCAGTAGAGCGACTGCGCATTTTCATTGCTGCCAGATCTGGTGCATGCTTCATGTTTTCCCAATAGGCGTTGCCTTCACGTACTAGATCGTCAATTCCCCATTGCGCCAAAAAATCGGCTTGGGTTGAAGTTATAAATCCCGTTGGCAACTGGTCAAGCATCACCTGCGCTGTGATGTCTTGAGAACCTGGGTCGGATAAATAATGCGTTCCACGACTCTGGTCGCGATATGTGCGTAACCACTCACGCCATGGGGCGAGTGAAATATCTGCAGTCGACGCACTGCAGTAGTCGAACAACAGCAATCGTCCATGATCGATTTTTGACAAACAGTCACGTACCCACGATGCTGCAGCATCTTGAATTGGTGCACGCGAACCAAGTGGTGCTGTTTGCGGCAGGCACGATGGGACAACATCTGGCTTGCGCAGCACTTCAACAAACTGACCACCTGTTGCTTGTGCAACAAATGCCTCCATCCATGAACCATCAAACACAAACAACCTGAATGGCAAATTGTCTAGCAATTCGTTTGCCAAAATCACACCAGTGATTGGACCATCTGGCATGGCTTCGCGAGACTCAACAACCTGGGGGTGCAGTACTCGCTGCGATGCCGAAATCTCGACGGCAACATAATGCATCGCCCCGAGGCATTCGGGTTGAGCCGCCAAGATGCTGCGCGCAAGTGTGCCCGGGCCTGCACCGCACTCGACAACATCAAACCGACTGGGTGAACCCAGCTCTTTCCACCATGCGTCAAGCGCACGAGCAATTACTGTGCCAAATAGCGGGCCAACTTCGGGGCTTGTAATGAAGTCACCACCACGTCGACCGGCACGACCTCCTGTTGTGTAAAAACCACCTTCTCCATACAACGCGAGCCGCATGTATTCGCTGAACGGAATTGCTCCCCCAGCAGCGGCAATGGCCGCAGAAATTTCGTCAGCCGCCGAAGGCACCAGTGATGCGCGCAATATCGCCGAAATGCATTGCAATGCCTGGCAACACACCAAGCACCAATGTGGCTACACCGGTAATGCCAAGTGCGAGGGCAAGCGAGCCAGGTGTGGGAATTGGTGTGACGTCACCATGCGGTGCAGGCTTCATCCAGATCTCACGCATCACATTTCCGTAGTAACCAAACGCGATCACCGAGTTGACTGCACCGATGAGTGCGAGCCCGTAAGCCCAACCAGTGCCAGCACTGATCAACGTTTGGAATGCTGCAAACTTTCCAATCCATCCACCTAGTGGCGGAATGCCAGCAAGCGATGCGAGGAAAATTGTTGCGAGTGCACCAAGGCCAGGAGCATATGAAAACAGCCCGCCGAAGCTTGACACCGAACCACTGCGCGTTTTGCGCGAGACCGCAATGATGACTGCGAACATGCCAAGGTTGGTTGCGGCATAGATAAGCAGGTACACAACTACGGCGCGAAGTGCCGAATCGCCAACACCAGCCATGCCTGCAACCGCAAGTGGCATGAGCACGAAGCCACCTTGGCTAATGGACGAATATGCAATCATGCGAACCACGTTGGTCTGTCGCAAGGCAACCACGTTGCCGACTGTCATCGTGAGAGCCGAGAGCACCCAAATGAACGGCTGCCATACCGAAGATGCTTCTGGGAAGGCAACAAACAACAATGTCACGAGTGCGATAAAGCCAGCGGCCTTGGATGCGACCGACAAGAAGGCTGTGATTGGGCTCGGTGCGCCCTCATAGGTGTCTGGTGCCCATGTATGAAACGGAACTGCAGAAACTTTGAATGCAAAACCAACGACAACAAACACGACGCCGAGTGCATGCAGTGCGCTCAGGCCACCATTGACCGTGATGCTCTTGCCCAAGTCAACGAGCAGCGTGCTGTTGGCAGCGCCGTACAACAGCGACATGCCATACAACATGACTGCAGATGCAAACACGCCGAGCAAGAAATATTTGACGCCCGCTTCATTGCTCTTGATGTCGCGCTTGCGCCACGC
>Ga0114969_10001613_pt1 | contig 19118 bp, 19 predicted proteins | sample M_130807_MF_Meta_FD_87316 | JGI IMG/M metagenome (GOLD analysis project Ga0114969, IMG submission 87316) | Freshwater microbial communities from Lake Montjoie, Canada to study carbon cycling - M_130807_MF_MetaG | ecosystem: Environmental > Aquatic > Freshwater > Lake | place: Lake Montjoie...
AACGGGCGCCATCGCTCTCCAGAACCCGCCTTGATCTGCCGTTCTTGGTGCCTGAGCGTTTCCGGGCGGAACTTGCGCCTTCGGCGTCCGGCCGGGCTCCTGGTGGAACTTCGGGCCGGAACTCTCCGCACAGATCGTGACAGCGGGCTCTTGAATCATAGCAGCCCCCCGGCTTCGCCACTACAATTCCCTGCATGAATGCAGCGCCGATGCCCGCCTCCGTCTCGCCCCGCCACGACACCGTCTGCGTCCGCGTCGGCGGCGTTCCCATCGGCGGCGGCAACGCAATCGTCGTGCAGTCCATGACCAACACCGACACGGCAGACATTGCCGGCACGGTCCGCCAGGTGCGCGAACTGGCCGAGGCCGGTTCCGAACTGGTCCGCATTACGGTCAACAGCGACGAGGCTGCCGCGGCGGTGGCACCCATCCGCGAACAGCTCGACCGCGCCGGCTGCCACGTGCCGCTGATTGGCGACTTCCACTTCAATGGCCACAAACTGCTGACGGAGCACCCGGGTTGCGCAGAGGCGCTGGCCAAGTACCGCATCAACCCAGGCAACGTCGGCCGCGGCAGCAAGCGCGATCCGCAATTCGCGACGATGATCGAGCTGGCCTGCCGCTACGGCAAACCGGTGCGTATCGGCGTCAACTGGGGAAGCCTCGACCAGGACCTGCTGGCGCGTGTGATGGACGAGAACGGCCGGCGCGGTCAGCCGCTCTCTGCCCAGGCGGTGATGCACGAGGCGTTGGTGCGCTCGGCCATCGACTCGGCCGAGCGCGCGGTGGAACTCGGTCTTCCTGCCGACCGCATCGTGCTGTCAGCCAAGGTCAGCGGCGTGCAGGACCTGATCGCCGTCTATGCAGAGCTGGCGCGCCGATCGCGGCATCCGCTGCACCTGGGGCTGACCGAGGCGGGGATGGGCAGCAAGGGCATCGTCGCCTCCAGCGCCGCGATGGCCGTGCTGCTGCAGGCGGGCATCGGCGACACGATCCGCGTCTCGCTGACACCGGAGCCCAACGGCGATCGCAGCCGCGAAGTCATCGTCGCCCAGGAACTGCTGCAGACAATGGGCCTGCGCTCCTTCGCCCCGCTGGTCACGGCGTGTCCCGGCTGTGGACGCACCACCAGCACTTTTTTCCAGACCCTCGCGCAGAGCATTCAGGATCACCTGCGGCGGCGCATGCCCGAATGGCGACGCGAGTACGAAGGTGTCGAGAACATGACCGTCGCGGTGATGGGCTGCGTCGTCAACGGTCCCGGCGAAAGCAAACACGCCAACATCGGCATCAGTCTCCCGGGCACCGGCGAGCGGCCGGTGGCGCCGGTGTACGAGGATGGCGAGAAGACGGTCACGCTCAAAGGCGAGCAGATCGCCGCGGAGTTCCAGCAACTGGTGGAGCAGTACGTGGCGCGGCGCTATCCGCGCCATGGAAAAATCACATGAGCGATCTGGCCGGAAAACGCTGCGTGCCCTGCGAAGGCGGGGTGCCCGCCCTGGATCGCGACAACGCCGAAGCACAGATGCGTGCGCTGAATGGCGCCTGGCAGCTGGCCGCGGACGGCAAGAGCCTGTCACGCAGCTTCCAGTTCCGCGATTTCTACCGCACGATGAGCTTCGTCAACGCGCTGGCCCATATCGCCAACATCGAGGACCACCATCCGGATCTCGAGGTCGGTTACAACTACTGCCGGGTGCGCTACAGCACGCACGCCATCGACGGACTGTCGCAGAACGATTTCATCTGCGCGGCCAAGATCGACCGCCTGGCACTGATCTGACCAGATCCGGCGGACGATCGTTCAGCGCGCCAGCGCCGGAACCTCGCCGTCCAGTCCCATGGCGCGGCGCGCCAGCGCCCGCCGTGCCAACCCGTTCGAGCCCGCCAGCGCCAACAGTCGTGAACCGATCCAGCCGGCAGCACCCTGCTGACTGAAGAGCGTGTTGAACGCGCTCATGCTCAGGCTCATCAACGTGTCATGCGTCAGACGCTGCTGTTCATAGCGGCGCAGGCTGCGCGGCGATCCCGGATCCTCGCGCGTGGCGCGCGCCGCGGCGATGCTCTCGCACAGCGACGCGGCATCGAGGAATCCGAGATTGATGCCCTGCCCCGCCAGCGGATGGATGCGATGAGCCGCGTCGCCGATCAACGCGCCGCGCGGGGCGACCAGCCGCTGTGCCGTCGCCCGCTGCAACGGAAAAGACAGCCGCTCGCTGCGCAGTTCGATCGCGCCCAGCACGCCGTCGGTGGCAGCCTCGAGCCTTGAAGCGAACTGTGCCGGGGACAGTGAGAGCAACTCCTGGGCCAGCGCATCATCCGCCGACCAGACGATGGAACAGCAGTCATTGAACAGCGGCAACAGCGCCACCGGCCCCGTCGGCAGGAAGCGTTGCCAGGCCGTGTTCTGGTGCGACCGGGCAGTGGCCACGGTGGCGACGATGGCGCGCTGCGCATAGCTGTGGCGCTGCAGTCCAATGCCCAGACGCTCGCGCACGATGGAGTCGCCGCCATCGGCACCGACGATCAACCGGCTGCGCAGCGACGTGCCGTCCGCAAGGCGCAGACTGACCGCATCGGCACCGACGCTGAAATCGCCGAGCGCCGTCTCGACCGGCACGCCACCGGCGTCCTTGAAGCTCTGCAGGCAGGCACGCGTCACCGCACTGTTCTCGACGATGACACCCAGCGCCGGCTCCCCGATCTCCGCTGCATCGAAGGTCAGTGTGCCCAGCCCGTCCGCTGGCAGCGACGCATGCCAGACGCGCATCCGTTCGTAGGCACAGAGGCGCGCCGCAGGCAGCCGTTCCCAGGCACCTGCATTGGCCAGCACGCGCTGCGAGGCGCGCGACACGGCAACCACCCGCAATTCAGGCTCCGCATCAGGCTGCGACTCGATGCTGCAGGTCGCTGCTTCCGGCGCGAGCAAGGCGATGCTCGTGGCGGGCAAGGCTGCATGCCGTACCAGCAACGCCGCCAGCGCAGCGCCGGCCTGTCCGGCGCCGACGATCGCGACTTCATAGTCCACCTTGGACGGTGTTGCGCTCATTGACTGTCGCCACCCACGGGCAGGCCGCGCAGCAGGCGCGGCGTGTGCGCGCCAAATCCCCAGCTCACCCCTGACAGCGCGCGCTTGGCCGCTGGCAGCGCATCAAACAGCAGCAGTCCGGCACTGCGCAGCGTGGCCGCCCCGGGAAATGACAGCGCGAACAGCCGCACCAGGCTGTCGGTGAAACCGATCATGCCGGCGCGATCCTGCAGACGCTGCTGCTGATAGCGAGCCAACAACTCAGCGGCACCGGGGTCAGCACCGGCCATCGCAGCACTGGCAAGCAGCTCCGCCAGAGTGGCCGCATCGCGCAGGCCGAGATTGAAGCCCTGACCAGCGACCGGATGCAGCGACTGCGCAGCATTGCCGACCAGCACGGTGCGCGTGCCGATCAGCTGCGTCGCACGTCGCAACAGCAACGGATAGGCCGCGCGCTGCCCGGCGCGCGTGAACGCACCGACACGCCAGCCGAAAGCCTGCTGAAGTGCAGCGAGAAACATCTCGTCGGATTGCTGCCCAACGCCGTCCACTTCGCCACGGGCAACGGTCCAGACCACGGTGTAGTGACCATCCGGTCGAGGCAGCAGCGCAATCGGCCCTGCCGCCGCTCCAAAACGTTCATACGCGATGCCGGCTGCGCGTCGTTCCGCCGACACATGGGCGACAATCGCCACCTGCTCGTAGTCGACCTCGACGGCATGCAGTCCGGCGCGCTCGCGGATCAGCGAACGATCGCCATCCGCAGCCACCACCAACTTCGCGCCTACAACCTGCTCGGCCGCAGCGGCACCGCTGCCGGTCTGCAGACGGACCTGCGCACCACCCTCTTCAAGGCGCGCATCAATCACGCGCGCCGGTGCGATCAGCCGCACCTGCGGATGGGCACGCAGCGCCTGCCACAGTGCCGCGCCGATGGCACGATTGGGCGCGGTGTAGCCCAGTGCGGGCATGCCCATCGGCGCAGCCTCGATGCGCGCACTGCCAAACTGGCCCGCATCGGAAACCTGTATGGACTGGATTGCAGTGGCCTGCGTCGCGATGGCCGGCCAGGCACCGAGGGTCTCGAGCATGCGGCGCGAACCGTTGGCCAGCGCGGTGCAGCGCTCGTCAAAGCTGGGTTGCGGTCCCTCGCCGGGCAGCACGGGTTCAACGATCGCCACGCGCAGCGGGGTCGCGGCCAGTGCCAGGCCCAGGCTTGCACCCACCATGCCGCCGCCGACGATCAGGACGTCGGACTGCGCGGCGCTGTCGCTCAAGAGGCCGCCATGAGCCGCTCGATTTCATCAACCTCGCGCGGCACGTTGCCGGTCAGCACCTCATGGCCCTTCGCGGTCACGACCACGTCGTCCTCGATGCGGACCCCGATGTTCCAGAAGCGCTTCGGCGCCTTGCTGCCGGCAGCGATGTACACGCCGGGCTCGACGGTGAGAGCCATGCCCGGCTCGAACACGCGCCACTCGTCATCGACCTTGTAGTCGCCGACATCATGTACATCCATGCCCAGCCAGTGGCCGGTGCGATGCATGAAGTACTGACGGTAGGCGCCTTCCTTGATCAGTTGCGGCACCCGGCCCTTCAGTAGGCCGATCTTCACCAGACCCTGCGTGATGGCCTTCACGGCCGCATCATGCGGTGCATTCCAGTGATTGCCGGGATAGACCTCGGCGAACGCCGCCCGCTGTGCGGCCAGCACCACTTCGTAGACGGCGCGCTGCTCGGGCGTGTAGCGGCCGTTGACCGGGAACGTGCGCGTGATGTCGCTGGCGTAGAACTCCAGTTCGCAGCCGGCATCGATCAACAGCAGGTCGCCGTCCTTCAGCGTGGCGCTGTTCTCGCGATAATGGAGGATGCAGGAGTTGGCGCCACCACCGACGATCGGGTGGTAGGAGATGTCGGCGTTGTGGCGATGGAACTCGTGCAGCAACTCCGCCATCACCTGGTACTCGGTGACTTCCGGCTTGCAGAACTTCATCGCCCGCACGTGCGCCTGTGCCGCGATCTGCCCGGAGCGGCGCATCAGTGCCACTTCGCGCGTGCTCTTGAACAATCGCATGTCGTGCAGCACGTGATCCAGCGCCGCGAATTCCTGCGGCGGGTGCCGTCCGGCCCGCGCCTGCGAGCGCAGCGTGTTGACCCAGCCGACCACACGCTGGTCGAAGTCATGGTAGACACCCATCGTGTGATAGACGCGCTCGCTGGTGGCCAGAAGGCCCGGCAGGATCTCGTCCAGCTTGCCGATGGGAAAGGCCTGATCAGCGCCATGGTCCCTCACCGCACCCTCCGGTCCGGCGCGCTTGCCATCCCAGGTCTCGCGCTCGGGATTGCGCTCGCGCACGAACAGGATGTACTCGCCCTGTTCACGCCCCGGCGCCAGCACCGCCACCGACTCGGGTTCATCGAAGCCCGTGAGGTAGTGGAAATCGCTGTCCTGACGATAGTTGTACTCAACGTCGTTGTTGCGCACACGCGCCGGGGCGGCAGGCAACACCGCGATCGCATCCCGACCCATCAACCGCATCAGCTGCCGGCGACGGCGCGAATATTCGTCCTGGGGTAGCGGCATGGGAGGCTTCCTGGGGTGACGTTCTTAATGAAGGGCGGTGGAAACAGGTCGCGACGGACGGCGGCGGGCATCCAGCTCTTCGTACACGAGCTGCACACCGATACGCACGAACTCCACCAGTTCCGAGAAGGCGGCCTCGTTCACCTCGGCGGCCTCGGCGCCATCGACTGCAGCCCGGGTGATCTCGCCGATATCGCGCACGGCCTCACCGGCTTCGCCCGGCAGGTCCTCCGGATCGGCAGCCCCGTGGCCCGCCAGACCGTAAAGGAAGCCGTTGCACCACTGGCAGAGGGCCGCGGTGCGCTCCTCGAGCGACTGCTCATCGCCGGGAATCAGCAGCGCCAACTGCATGTCGTGTCCAAACAACGCCTGGCGCGTCTGTTCGAACAGGTCCTGCAGAGCACTGCCTGCGCCGGGTTCGACCTCGCCCTCGGGCAGGACCTCGGCCAGCCAGTCCTCCAGGCCGTAGGACGCGGCAGCGCATAACGCACCGGCCAGCGCGCCGTGTGCCTCGGCGGGCTCGGTGAGGGCATGGGCCGCTGCGAACAGGCGCAGCAGCGACGGATAATCGTGGTTTGGTTCGTTGTCGGACATGATGGGGAGCCTGGTGGCCGTGATGTTATGGCCGGGCCGGGCCGCAGGCAACCGAACACTGCGGGCATCGCGCCACAGGACCCAAAACTCATTGACCACCGCTTCAACGGGGCACTATAGTTTTCCGATGAACAACAACGACAGCGCTGGCAGCGCGGAACAGGAACTCAGGCAGCTGGAAGCCCGGGTTGAGGAGCTGCTGACCACGCTGCAACAGCTGAGCGATGAAAACCGCTCGCTCCGCCAGCGTCACGAATCGCTGGCCAGCGAGAAGACCTCGCTGCTGAACCGCAACGACCAGGTCCGGGCGCGCGTCGAGGCCATGATCGGCCGGCTCAAGGCCATGGAGCACGGCGCGTGAGCGAGGCTGCAAAGGGCCTCGCCGCGGAACCGGTCCGCGTTGCCATCCGCATCCTCGACAAGGATTACCACATCGCCTGCCGCCCCGAAGAGAAGGCGGCACTGCTGCAGAGCGCAGAACTCCTCAACGAAAAGATGCGCGAGATCCGCGAGAGCGGCAAAGTCAGCGGGGGCGAGCGTGTGGCGGTGATGGCCGCCATCAACCTCGCCCATGAAGTGCTGCAGCTGCGCACCAGCGGCGGCAGCCCGGAAACGGGCGCGCGTCTCAAGTCGATGCGCGAACGCGTGGAATCGGCACTACGGCAGCGACCCCAGCAGTAGATTTTGGTGTAAAGTGAATCCCGGCGTCGCCTGCGGTGTTCGACACGTGTATCGGGTTACCTCTCGACCCTAATTGAAACACCCACGGGACTCTTCCTTGCATGTGGAATTGTGCAGGTCTGCCCCGAGCAGAAAGCCTTACCCACTGCAGGTCGTCCCACTTGTTGCTCTGGTCGAGAGCAACGGTACGCACCGGCACAGGCGGGTGACGCCATCTCTTCCATGCTGACAGCCTGGCATCTGGAGCGGCGCGCATCGCGCGCCCAGGCCCGGCTGCAGCGCGCAGCGCTGTCCGCCGGCCAGCGCCGGCGAGCGGCGCAACGCATCACGCGCCTGCTCGCCACCACCCCACTCCTGCATGGACGGCGGCGCATTGCGCTGTATGTAGCCATCGGTACAGAACCGGACCTGCGTGCGCTGCTCGCTGTCGCCCGGCGCCGCGGGCTGCAGGTCTGTCTGCCGCGCATCCGCAACTATCCGCTTCGCACGATGGATTTCATCGCCGACACCGGCCATGGCTGGCGGCTGAACCGTCACGGGATTCCCGAGCCACCCCCCGGCGCGCGCATCCCGCCCGCCAGGCTCGACGCAATCCTGGTCCCGACGCTCGGCTTCAACCGGCGTGGCGCGCGACTGGGCACTGGCGGCGGCTACTACGACCGCGCGCTCGCCGGCATCAAGGGTCTACCTGCGCGGGCCCGGCCACGGTTGATCGGCATTGCCTATGCGTGCAACGAAATCCCGTCACTCGCTGCTGCGCCACACGACATCCGGCTTGACCAGGTTGTCACGGACAGGGAACTCATCGACTGCCACCGCCGAGGTAAAGACACTTGAAACACTGGCTGCTGAAGACGGAACCCACGGTATTCGGCCTCGACCAGCTGCGCGCTGCTCCGAAGCAGACAACCTCCTGGGATGGCGTCAGGAATTATCAGGCACGCAACCTGTTACGTGACGAACTGCAGAAAGGAGATGAAGCATTTCTGTATCACTCCAGCTGCGCCGAACCCGGCATCGTAGGCATCGTGCGCGTCGTGCGTGCAGGCTATCCCGATCACACGGCCTTTGACCCGAAGCATGCCCATCATGACCCTGACAGCACGGCCGAGAATCCACGCTGGTTCATGGTTGACGTGAAGCTGGTACGTGAATTGAAGCGCATCATCACGCTTGATGAACTGCGCGCTCATCAACAGAAGACACTGCGTGACATGCAATTGCTTCGCACGGGCAACCGGTTGTCAGTGATGCCAGTCAGTGATGCTCATTGGCGCTTCATCATGTCGATGGAGTGATGTTGCGATTGAAGTGAGCAGCAATCGATGTCAAGTGGTTGCTTGTAATTTTTTTTTGCATGTATATACTCGGTCCCCGGACTAACCCTTAATGGAGATTTCTCATGGCCAAGAAGAAGGCTAAGAAGAAAGCTGCGAAGAAGAAGTAAGATCTTTCTTACTTGTTTCTAGCTTTATCAACTGTGCCCGCGAAAGCGGGCACAGTCATTTCAGGGGGTAGCCATGGCGCTCAGCGCAGCAGAAAAGAAGCAGCGTGTCGCTGCAGCGGCACTTGAATTCGTACGTGACGGCATGATCCTGGGTGTGGGTACGGGATCCACCGTCAACGCCCTGATCGAACAGCTGGTTCCCTTTCGCGGTCGCCTCCGCGGCGCCGTCTCCAGCTCCGAAGCCTCCAGCGAGCGACTGCGTGCACTCGGCATTCCATTGCACGACCTCAACGACCTAGATGGCCTGGACCTCTACATCGATGGCGCCGACGAAGCCAACCCGGCACGCGAACTGATCAAGGGCGGCGGCGCGGCACTGACCCGCGAGAAGATCGTCGCGGCGGCGGCCAGGCAGTTCATCTGCATCGTCGACGATTCCAAACTGGTGGATGTACTCGGTCGCTTCCCCCTGCCCGTCGAAGTGATACCGATGGCCCGTTCACTGGTCGCCCGGCAGCTGCACGCACTGGGCGGCAGGCCTGTGTGGCGACAGGGTGTCGTCACCGACAACGGCAACCACATCCTCGACGTGCATGACCTGAGCATCACCGATCCCAAAGGACTGGAATCCACGATCAACCAGTGGCCAGGCGTAGTGACGGTGGGATTGTTCGCGGCAAGACCTGCCGACGTACTGCTGGTGGCCAGCGATGCCGGTGTCCGGCAGGGATAGAGAATCGGCGGGTAGTGAAATCGAAGAAGTTGGCTGGGGGACTAGGATTCGAACCTAGGTTGACGGAGTCAGAGTCCGTAGTCCTACCACTAGACGATCCCCCAATCCGGAGAGCAGGGCCGGGGCGCCAACCACCCCGGCCTGCCTGAAGCTTAACGCTTCGAGTACTGCGGACCGCGGCGGGCCTTGCGACGGCCGACCTTCTTGCGCTCCACTTCGCGCGCATCGCGCGTCACGAAACCGGCAGCACGCAGCGGCTGGCGATAGCTCTCGTCGTGTTCCATCAGAGCGCGGGCAATGCCGTGGCGGATCGCACCGGCCTGGCCGGTGATGCCACCGCCAACCACATGGGCGGCGATGTCGAAACGATCGACGACCTGCACCAGCTCCAGCGGCTGACGCACGATCATGCGGCCGGTCTCACGGCCAAAGAACTCGTCCAGCGGACGGTTGTTGACGGTGATCTTGCCGGTGCCCGAGGTCAGGTAAACACGCGCGGTTGCGGTCTTGCGACGGCCCGTGCCGTAGTCGGTCGGAATCTTGTTGGCGGCGGGCTTCATGCGAGCTCCAGGGGCTTGGGCTGCTGGGCAGCGTGCGGGTGGTTTTCGCCGGCAAACACATGCAGCTTGCGATACATGGAGCGACCGAGCGTTGTCTTGGGCAGCATACCCTTGATGGCGAACTGCAGCGCGCGTTCCGGATGCTCCTTGAGGAGCTTGCCCAGCGCGATGGACTTGATGCCGCCCAGATGACCGGTGTGGTGGTAGTACTGCTTGTCGTCCAGCTTGTTGCCGGTGACCGCCACTTTCTCGGCATTGAGGACGATGATGTGATCGCCCATGTCCACGTGCGGGCTGTAATCAGCCTTGTGCTTGCCCTTGAGGCGCAAAGCGATCTCGGACGCGAGACGTCCCAGCGTCTTGCCGCTGGCGTTTACCACGAACCAGTCGCCGCGCACCGTGGCGGGCCTGGCAAATACAGTCTTCATAAGTCGCTGACTCCAACCGCTGCGGGTACTACAAATGGCCATGGCATGCAGGTTGCGCGCCCGGTTTGTAGACCTGAAAAAAGGCCCGGAAGTGTACTGAAGCCCCGGGGCTGCCGCAACAGAGTCTCGATAAGAGTCTCTATAATAGGGGCCATGGACGCCCCATCGACCGTCGATACCCTGCTTTCGGCCGCCGACAACGCCCTCCGGGCCCTGTTTGCGCCCCCCCATGCCGCCCGCCAGCCCACGGCCCTGCCGCCGGCGGCCGCGCTGGACCCGGCCGACCGCCAGCACGCCGCCGGGCTGATGCGGGTCAACCATTCGGGCGAGATCGCTGCCCAAGCGCTTTACCACGGCCAGGCCCTGCTGGCGCGCCGTCCGGATACCCGCCAGTTTCTCCTGCAGGCCGCCCGGGAGGAAGGCGACCATTTGGCCTGGTGCTTCAGCCGACTGGAGGAGCTGGGATCACGCCCCAGCCTGCTCAACCCCCTGTGGTACGCCGGCTCGTTCGCCATCGGCGCGCTGGCCGCAGCGATCAGCGACCGGCTGAGCCTGGGCTTCGTGGTCGAGACTGAAAAACAGGTGGAAGGACACCTGGCGTCCCACCTGCGGAGCCTGCCGGCTGCCGATGAGCGGTCGCGCGCCATTGTCCGCACCATGCAGGCCGATGAAGCGGGCCACGCTCATCAGGCGCAGCTGGCCGGTGCCAGCGGACTTCCCGCCCCCGTGCCTCAGGTCATGCGCGCAGTCTCAAAAGTGATGACCAGTACCGCATATCGTGTGTGATACGTCACAGTACGTATTCCCCGGGCCTTGCGGACGGCAGCATTTACATTTATGTAATACAAAGCACACATTATGAACAACACTCAGCTCGAACAAGGCACACGCGCCATGGATGAAAACGTCCGTCCCTTGAGCGACATTCCCGCCATCAACCGCTTTCTCAGCTACTGCCGCGTTCGCACGGTGCCGTCCAAGACGGTGCTGATCCACGCCGGCGACCTGCCCGACGTCCTCTACTACATCATCGGCGGCTCCGTCGAAGTGATGATCGAGGATGAGGAAGGCAACGAGATGGTGCTGGCCTACCTGAACAAGGGCCAGTTCTTCGGTGAGATGGGCCTGTTCCACGAACAGCCCACCCGCAGCGCCTGGGTACGCACCCGCACGGCCTGCGAACTGGCCGAAATGACCTATCCCCGCTTCCGTCAGGTTGCGACCGAATCCCCCGGCCTGGTGTTCGAACTGGCCACGCAGCTGGCCACGCGCCTCGACCGTACCAACCGCAAGCTGGGCGACCTCGCCTTTGTGGACGTCACGGGACGCGTCGCGCACGCCATCATGGACCTGTGCAATGAGCCGGATGCGATGACGCACCCGGAAGGCATGCAGATCAAGGTCTCGCGTCAGGAACTCTCTCGCTTGATCGGCTGCTCGCGCGAAATGGCGGGCCGCGTGCTGAAGGTTCTGGAAGATCAGGGCCTGCTGCGCGCCACCGGCAAGACCATCGTCGTTTTCAATGCCCGCCCGAAGATGAAGACCCGTCCGGTCATCGTCCCGGCCAAGGGCGGCGTGGCGGCGCTGAACGCCAAGCCACGCGTCGAGACTGACGAAGAAGATGACGAGGACGACGAGGACTGAAGCCGACCCTCGGCGCTTCACGCCCCGAGGTCATTTGTCCCTGACCACATAGTGCCGAGCGCCGGGAAAGCATCCCGCGTTCGGCACTTTGCTTTTCAACACCCCCTCTTCCTTGTGCGCTTCAGTTCGTGATCACACGAGCCGCTGCGAGCAGGCTCTGAAGCTCCTCACTCTCGACGCGCCGCATCCAATGCGGCATCCCGGGCCATGTGACCTGATTCACGTTACTGCGTGATTATGTGTGTCCGGCCGCACGGACTTAATGTCGGCGCCTTTAGGGATTTCTCGAAGTAATTATCCTCACTCGAATCCTTCGGGGACCATGAGTGAAGCTGAATTCCAAAGTATTCCTGTTGCTGGCCGGGCTGTTCGCAATCCTGGGCGGCATCCAGTTTGTCATCGGCGAGCGCGTTCTGCTTGGCGGCTTCGATGCACTGGAGCAGCAGTCGGCACTGACAGACATGGATCGCGTCACCAACGCCATCCAGCGCGACCTCGATGCCCTTTACGACGTGACGGAGGATTACGGGAACTGGAATGAGACTTACCAGTTCATGAAGACCCGCAATCCTGACTACCTGCGCGTCAACTTCACGGACGACTCGATTGCCTCGTTGAAGATCAACGTCGCCGCGTTCATCGCCAACGATGGCCACTTTGTCTGGTCCACCGCCAGAGTCGCGGGATCCAAGACGCCCCTGAAACTGGATCTGGTGGAAGGCAATCGGCTGCCTGCAGGCATGCCCTGGTCGAGCCTCCTGGGCACTGGCACCAAGAACACCACCGGAATCCTCAAGACAAACCAGGGCGCGCTGCTTGCGGTGATGGCGCCGGTACTGGATGGCAGCGGCTCGGGCGAGCCGCGGGGAATGATCCTGTTTGGCCGACTGCTCACCGACGACGTGCTCAAGCGCATTGGCCAGCAATCGCAGGTCGCTCTTTCCACGGCGCCGCTTGAGAACGCCCGGTCGAACGACTCATCGGGCCAGGCAACGCTGATTTCGCACCCGGAAGAAACCATCGTCCGCAAGCCATTGAAGGACGCGCTTGGGGAAACCCTGTTCGCCTTGCAGATCAAGGTTCCCAGAGCCATCAGCGCATCAGGACGTGACGTGGTCACCATGGCCTGGCTGCTGATGGGCGGCGGCTTCATCCTCGTTCTGCTGCTCATCATCGTGGTGCTCCGCGAGACCGTCCTGAAACCGCTGGCGGTGGTGACACAGCACGCCGTGGCGGTGGGACAAAGCGATGATCTGACCAGCCGGCTTGGCCTTGAGCGCCGCGATGAAATCGGCGCCCTGTCCCGCGAATTCGACAACATGGTCCGGCGCCTGAGCGAAACACGCCAACAGCTGATCACGCAGTCGTTCGATGCGGGCATCGCGGAGAATGCCAGCGGCGTACTGCACAACCTCGGCAATGCGATGACCCCGCTGAACGTCAGGATCGCCGGCATCGAGAAGCAACTGCGTGCCGCACCTGCCGGAGACGCCGAACTGGTGCTCGCGGAACTGAAGAAAGGAGACGCCGACCCGGCCCGCGCAGCGGAACTGACGGAGTTCCTGAGGCTGGTCAGCGGCGAACTGGCGCGCACGGTCACGGATACGGTTTTCGAGCTGGAAACCGTGAACCGCCAGGTCTCAGCCATGCACGATATTCTTCAGGGCCAGGTGCGCTCCTCGAATGCCCCCCGCGTCATGGAGACCATCAGGCTTCCAGAGCTGATAGATCCGGCATTGATCGGCGTCCTGGCGGTTCAAGTGGACCAGGACCTGCAGGACCTGGGAGCCATTCGCGTCTGCCGCATCACGCTGCAGCAGGTCATCCAGAACGTGCTGGTGAACGCCGCCGAGGCAGTCACGGCACGGGGCATGACCACGGGCATGTTGCGCGTCAGCGGCACGGTCACCGAGACCGAAGCCGGCGAGCGCCTGAACCTCTGCCTCATGGACAACGGCATCGGCATGAGCGCGGAACAGCTCTCCAGATTTGCCGAGAAAGGCTTCACCACCAAGACCGACAGCAGCGGCCACGGTATCGGCCTGCACTGGGCGGCGAATGCCCTGCATGCACTGGGCGGCAGCCTTCGAGCCGAGAGCGCAGGCAGGAACTGTGGCACGCGCATCCACCTGACCATTCCGATCGAACGAATAGCTGCGAACCCGGCAAGACGGGTCGCCTGAGGCAAGCATGAAGACGCATTCCAGCAGCCAGCGTGCCCCGATCCGGGTACTGGTCGTCGATGACGAACAGGCCGTCCGCGATGCGTACGAACAGGTGTTTGCAGCGCCACAGCAGCGCCCGGAACAGAAGGCCCTCACCGACCTGCGCTCGCGACTGTTTGCCGGTCAGGATGGTGGCAACGCCGGGAAAGCATTGGCGGACAGCCCCGAACAGTTCAGCGTCCAGGTCTGCTCCGGCGCCGAAGCGGCGGTGGAAGCCTGCAGACAGGCCTGCGCCACCGACCAGCGCTTCCACGTGGCATTCATCGACATGCGCATGCCGCCCGGCCCCGACGGGCTGTGGGCTGCGGAGCAGATTCGCGCAATCGACGGCGACGTCGAGATCGTCATCTGCACCGCCTTTTCTGACGTCGACATCGCATCAGTCAGGCAACGGGTGCAGCCTGCGGACAAGCTGTTCTACCTCCAGAAGCCTTTCAATTCGCATGGCGTACTTGCCCTGGCACTGGCGCTGGGCCACAAATGGGCCGCGCACCAACGCATCTCGGGCATGGCCTATTTCGACAGCCTCACCGGACTGCCAAACCGGAACCTGTTCCGTGACCACCTGTCGCGCGCGATCGATCATGCGCAGAACACGGCTGGCACGCTCGCAGTCCTGTATTTCGATCTCGACAACTTCAAGCGCGTGAACGACACCCTCGGTCATGGCGTGGGCGACGATCTGCTGCGCACGGTCTCCAGGCGCATCGCCAACCTGTTCCCCAAGGAGCAGCGGAGCACCCATCAGCAGATCACCGCGGGCAGCGAGGTGACCTTCGCGCGCATGGGTGGCGACGAATTTGCCGTGCTGCTGCAAGGTATCGCCGGACCCGACGAGGCGCGCAGCCTGGCCGACAAGATCGTCCATGCCTTCCGCGAGCCCATAGCACTCTCGCAGCATCAGGTCGTGACCACGACGAGCATTGGCATATCGCTGTATCCCGCCAACGGCGACAATGCCGATGATCTGTGCCGGCATGCCGACCTGGCCATGTCCTTCGCCAAGAGGCAGGGCCCGGGCCGTGTGGCCTATTTCAACGAAACAATGAGCGCTGGTGGGCTGAAGCGACTCACGCTTGAGGCCGGCCTGCGTGATGCCATGCACCGCAATGAACTGGTTCTGTATTACCAGCCCCAGTTCAGGTTGAGTACCGGAGAGATCACCGGGTTTGAGGCCCTGCTGCGCTGGAACAGCGCGGAGTATGGCGATGTCCCGCCAGCAGAATTCATCCCGCTGGCCGAAGAGACGGGCCTGATCAAACCCATCGGGCAGTGGGTCATGAGGACCGCCTGCCTGCAGATGAAGCGCTGGCTCGACGCAGGACTCACGAACGGACGCATTGGCGTGAACGTCTCGGCACTGCAGTTTGCCCAGGAGGATTTCCTGGATGTGGTCGCCAGCACGCTGCAGGAAACCCAGCTGCCGGCCAAACACCTGGAGATCGAACTGACCGAGTCGCTGCTTTTGCAGGACGAGGTTCGGACTGCCGAGACCTGCAGGAAACTGCGTGCACTCGGCGTGATCGTCGCGCTGGATGATTTCGGCACCGGCTATTCCGGCCTGAACAGGCTGCGCCAGTTCGCCGTCGATCGCATCAAGATCGACCGGGCATTCGTGCAGCACATGCATGACAACATGGAGGACCGGGCTCTGTGCATCGCCGTCATCAAGATGGCGCAAACGCTCGGCCTGGGCGTGATCGCCGAGGGCGTGGAAAGCTTCCCCCAGCTCCTGCTGCTGCAGGAGGAGCGCTGCGAACATGGCCAGGGCTATCTGTTCTCGAAACCACTGACCGTCTCTGCAGCGGAAGAGCTGCTGCACCGGGGAGTGGAGTCGCACGGGCTGGCGCATGCCCGGCGCGTCACGCAGCCGGACGCTGACCCACAGCAAGCCGTCCCGCCAGCCGTTGCCGGCTGAGCCTGCCGCCTGCCCCACCGGCATGATTTCCTGCGGGCATCGGAAAAGCCCGTTGCGGTAAGCTTGGGGTTTACTCCTCTGGAGCTCCGCCATGAAGCCATCATTGCCCGCTTTCGGTATTGCCCTGGCTCTTTGCTCGTCGATTGGACTGGCTGCCGAGGGGGCCGCATCAGGCCCGAAGATCGGCAGCTTCGGTGTCGACCTGAGCGTCCGCGACCTGTCGGTCAGGCCCGGCGACGACTTCAACCGTCATGCCAGCGGCCAATGGCTCAACAGCTATGAACTGAAGGACTATCAGACCAGCTTTGGCTCGTTCACCAGCCTGCGGGAGGACTCCGAGGCGCAGACGCGGCAGATATTCGATGCACTGGCCACTCGCAAGGATCTTGCGCCGGGCAGCAACGAGCAGAAGATCCGCGATTTCTACAACAGTTACATGAATCGCGATGCGCGCAACGCCGCCGGCATCAAGCCCCTGAAGCCGGTGCTGGACAAGATCGCCGCCATCAATTCCCTGACTGCGCTGGTAAGAGCCTTTGGCGATTCCGACGTGGACGGGACCACGGTCCCGGTCAACGCCAGCGTGGACCTGGATCGCAAGAACCCCGATCGCTACCTGATCGAGATCGGCGTCCGCGGTTTTGGCCTGCCGGACAAGGATTACTACTTCAATCAGGAATCGCGCTTCGTCGCGATCCGCACCGCCTACGTCGAACACATCCAGAAGATGCTCGGCTTTGCCGGCATCAGCGATGGCAAGGCCCGCGCCGAGGCGGTGTTCGCGCTGGAAGCGGCACTGGCCAAGGAGACCTGGGATCGCGCTGAATTGCGCAACCGCGACAGGACGTACAACCTGACCCGGTTCAGCGAACTCTCGAAGCTCTACCCTGGCTACGACTGGACCACCCACTTCAAGGCGCAAGGCCTGCCCATTCCGGCCGAAGTGAACATCAACACGCCAAGTGCGGTGGGTCCGATCATCGCCATCGTCAACAAGACTCCGTTGCCGGTGTGGCGCGACTACCTGACCTACAGCGCGATCAACAACAACGCAGGGCTTCTCAGCAAGGACATCGACGACGCGGCCTTCGCCTTCAACGGCACCATCCTCTCGGGCCAGAAAGCCCAGAGGGATGACTGGAAGCGCGCCATTTCTCTGGTCGGCGGCAGCCAGGGACTGGGCGAGGCAGTCGGCCAGGTCTATGTGGCGCGATTTTTCACGCCCGAATCGAAGGCGGGAATGGACGCGCTGGTGGCAAACCTGCGCGTGGCACTGCGCCAGAACCTGACCAAGATAGACTGGATGAGCGAGGCCACCAAGACCGAAGCCTTCAAGAAGCTTGATTCGTTCAGGCCGAAGATCGGCTATCCAGCCAAGTGGCGAAACTATGGCCCGGTGAAGATTGTTCCCGACAATCTGATGGCGAACGTGCTGGCCATGCGCAAGTACTATGCGGACGACAGCAACTCACGCCTCGGCAAGAAGACCGATCGCGACGAGTGGTTCATGACACCGCAGACAGTGAATGCGTACTACAACCCCGTGTTCAACGAGATCGTGTTCCCGGCGGCAATCCTGCAGCCGCCGTTCTTCGATGCCCATGCGGATGCAGCGGTGAATTACGGTGCCATCGGCGCAGTGATCGGCCACGAAATGGGCCACGGCTTCGACGACCAGGGCAGCAAGTCCGATTGGCAGGGCATCCAGCAGAACTGGTGGACCGATGCAGACCGTGCGAATTTCGAAACGCGGGTGAAGGCGCTGGGCGCGCAGTACAACCAGTTCTGCCCGCTGGACAAGATCTGCGTCAACGGCTCACTGACCATGGGCGAGAACATCGGCGACCTCGGCGGCCTGTCGATGGCCTACACCGCCTACAAGCTGAGCCTGAAGGGCAAGGAAGCGCCAGTCATTGACGGACTGACGGGCGATCAGCGCTTCTTCATGGCGTTCGCCCAGGTCTGGAAAACGAAGTACCGCGACGAGGCCCTGGTCAACCAGATCAAATCCGATCCGCATTCGCCGGCGATGTACCGCGCCAATGGGCCCGTGCGCAATTTCGACCCGTGGTATGCGGCCTTCGACGTGAAGCCCGGCGACAAGATGTACCTGCCACCCGAGGCACGCGTCCGCATCTGGTAGTTTTGGCGGAAAGAGTCAGCGCAGCGCAGGAGCCGGAACCGGCTCCTGCCGCTCAGGCGCGCGGTTGTGACTTCGCCACGGCCTCGCGCATCGCCCGGATCGTGGCGGCGTAGTCCGCGCTGCCAAAGATCGCCGACCCGGCCACGAAGGTATCTGCGCCCGCAGCGGCGATTGCGCCGATGTTGTCGGCCTTGACGCCGCCATCCACCTCGACCCGCACGTCGCGGCCGCTGGCCGCCACGCGGCGGCGCACTTCGGCAATCTTCGGCAGTACTCCCGGAATGAAGGACTGCCCACCGAAGCCCGGATTCACCGACATCAGCAACACCATGTCGATCTTGTCGAGCGTGTAGTCGAGGTAGTGCAAGGGAGTCGCCGGGTTGAACACCAGACCCGGCTTGCAGCCATTCTCGCGGATCATGGCGATGGTGCGATCGATGTGCTCGCTCGCCTCGGGATGGAAGGTGATGTAGGTCGCACCGGCCTTGGCGAAGTCCGGCACGATGCGGTCCACGGGACGCACCATCAGATGCACGTCGATCGGCGCCTTGATGCCGTGCTTGCGCAGCGCCTCGCAGACCAGCGGCCCGATGGTCAGGTTGGGCACGTAATGGTTGTCCATCACGTCGAAGTGGATGATGTCGGCGCCGGCGGCCAAAACAGCGTCGCATTCGGCGCCCAGGCGCGCGAAATCAGCGGACAGGATGGAAGGGGCTATCCAGGGTGCACTCATGCGCGAAGTGTACTTCAGCTCATGCCCCGGGCGGCGCGGATCAGCTCATAGGCCTGCTGGATCTGCTGTGTCCGCTCCTTGGCACGCTCGAGCATGGCCTCGGGCAAGCCGTTGGCCTGCATTTTGTCGGGGTGATGGCGGCTCATCTGGCGACGGTAGGCCTTGACCACCTGCTCGTCGCTGTCGCCGGGACTGGCCTCCAGCAGGCCGTAGGCCGCCGCCAGCCGCTCGCGCTCCAGAGCCGCGCCACCGGCACGACCGGGCCGCGCGCCCCAGCCAGAGGCGTCACCCACGCCGGCGCGTCCCTGGGCAGTTTGCCGCCAGCGCACCAGCATCTCCAGCTGCTGAAAATGCGCGCCGCTCAACCCGAGCTGCTGCGCGGCATAGCGCAGCCGCTGCT
>Ga0114969_10001614_pt1 | contig 19105 bp, 25 predicted proteins | sample M_130807_MF_Meta_FD_87316 | JGI IMG/M metagenome (GOLD analysis project Ga0114969, IMG submission 87316) | Freshwater microbial communities from Lake Montjoie, Canada to study carbon cycling - M_130807_MF_MetaG | ecosystem: Environmental > Aquatic > Freshwater > Lake | place: Lake Montjoie...
CTCTGCCAATTGCCCTCTGACGCTCCTGGGCTGGTTTGGGGCGATGTGCTCAGATTCCGGCAGATTCTCGGAAATCTGCTTTCCAATGCGGTCAAGTTCACCCACAAGGGTCAAATCTCCGTCGAAGTTGCGTTCCAGTCCGATACAATGCAGATCATCGTGCGTGACACAGGAATAGGAATACCTAGCGAAATTCAGGAAAAGATCTTTGAGAAGTTCGTACAGGGGGCCCAAGGCAAAAGCCGACCCTACGGAGGTACGGGTTTGGGCCTGGCCATAAGCCGGTCGCTGGCCACCTTGTTGGACGGAACCCTTACCGTTGAAAGTCAACCCGGATTGGGAAGCACCTTCTGCCTCACCCTGCCCGTGCGGGGCGAACTTGGCAGGGAGTCTGCCGGGGTTTCACCTGCCACGAACTCGGTCCCTTTGGCAGCCCGGGTCCTTCTCGTGGAAGACAACACGAGTAACCAAGAAGTGGCGACACGCATGCTCAGGAAGCTTGGGGCAACAGTAGAGTTGGCTACCGATGGTATTCAGGCGGTCGAACTCGCAGAAAAAAGCTACTTTGACCTGATTTTTATGGACTGGCAGATGCCGCAGATGGATGGTCTGGAGGCTACCCGTCGTATCCGCGCCCTTCCGAGTGGTCAGGATCTGGTTATTGTCGGGTTATCGGGACACGCGCTACCCGGCGACCGCGAGACTCTGTTGGCCGCAGGTTTTGACGACTACCTTTCAAAACCGGTGAGGATGGACGACTTTCGGATGATGCTCAACAAGTACGTCACCTTACCTCGTCGAGGTTGAGCACTGTCACCAGGTTTTTCCGCAACAAGTCACCCATGCTGGTGCAGGCTCTGAAGTCGTCATTTCTGTGAAACTTAGCCAGCCCGGTGCCGAGTTCCTTGACCTTGTCCGGAGTTGAGATGTCGTCGTGAACCATGCAATCGAGAACCTCGTTGATCCGAGCCCAATTATTCTTGGCACGGCGGGTCATGAGGGCACGTTCCTCCACCTGGTATTGCCGAATCGTATCGGGGGTGAGCAGTTCCCAAACCAGTTCGACAACCGGCTTGTTTTCCTTGTGAAACTGGGGCAGATAAACCTTTATGTCGCCCTCGTAACTTTGCTGGTCGAAGTCGATGGCGCGTACGCGGTATTGCTCCTCGTCGAAATCCAGCGTCACATCCATCACATAGTTGTACGCCCGCATGTCCCCGAGAAGGCGGGTAAAACAACGCTCGTTGAACTTCACAAACTCCTTGCACACCCTCACTTTATTGATTCCTGGCCGCTGGAAATAGCCGCCGAGGAAGTCGTCACCGGGAATTCCCATGATGTGTTCTTCCACCAAAGTGTCACCTTTGAGCAGAAAGTTCAGGTTGTTTGGCGAGAGCAATTGCTCCAATTCCAACCCATAGACCCGGTTGGCGTCGGCCTTCTTGATATAAAAGTAGTCTTGGTTGTCGTTGTAACTGTTAACCACTCGGATTCGAAATGGATGGCTATTGGCGAAGTGGCAGAAGTCGATGCGGTCGATGTCCAGATGCTTAACGGCCGACATGTCGCCAGCCATCTTGAGCAAGCAGTAGAGGTGTTTCAGGTTGTCGTCGAGTTCTGAGCGAACCGAGGGTAAGTGAATCAGGGTCTCCCACAGGGAATTGGTGCCCTTTTTGTCTTCCAGAGCGATAGCCTCCGTCCAGCCCCACAGATCCTCATATCTGAGGTGGAACTCGAACTCACGCTCGTAGTCCATGAGGTAGCGGTGGAAGCGACCCGTCACGGGAAACGAGGGCTTCTTCTTGGAGATCATCACTTCGTCCATGTGGTGAGTCTATCGGAATCGGGGAGACCGGAACAGTAAGTCGACCTCGGGGGTCCTTAGGACCAGAGGTCCGTGGCCGGGTCTTGCCTCGCTGGCGGTGTGCTATCTTTCTGGTCATGGATACTCCCCAATCTTGGGAGCGGCAGACGGTGCTGTTTCTCACGAGTCAGACGTTGTCGCTGTTCGGTTCGTCGCTGGTGCAATACGCGCTGATGTGGCACGTCACCCTGGCCACCAAGTCGGGCTGGGTGATGACGCTGTTCGTGCTCTGCGGCTTTGTGCCCACCTTCTTGATGTCGCCTTTTGCGGGCGTGTGGGCCGACCGGCTCAACCGCAAGAACCTGATCATGCTTTCCGACGGGCTGATCGCGTTGGCAACGTTGGCGCTGGCGCTGGTGTTCATGGCCGGCGAGGACGCGCTGTGGCTCATCCTGGTGACGGCGGCTATCCGCGCGGTGGGGCAGGCGGTGCAGGGTCCCGCGGTGGGAGCGTTGCTGCCTCAGTTTGTGCCGCCGGAGCAACTGACTCGTGTCAACGGAATCTCGTCGACGCTGCAGTCGGCCATCATGTTCGCTTCGCCCATCCTCAGCGGCGTGCTGATGACGATCTGGCCGCTGGAGTGGGTGTTCTTCCTCGATGTCGCAACCGCCGCGTTGGCGATCTCGGTTTTGGCCTTCTTGCTGAAGGTGCCGCCCCACGCCAAGGCGAGCGCGCCGCAAACGGTTTCGTACTTCGCCGACCTGAAACTGGGCTTTCGGTACGTGCGCGATCACCGGTACCTCGTGTCGTTCTTTGCTTTCGTGGGAATCCTGCTCCTGTTCGTGGGCCCCGCCGCTTTCTTGACGCCGCTGCAAGTGGCCCGGAGTTTTGGCGACGACGTGTGGCGCCTAACCGCTATTGAGGTGGTCTTCTCGGTCGGCATGATGGGAGGCGGCGTGCTGATGGCCGTATGGGGAGGCTTTCGCAATCGCGTCCACTCGATGGTGTTTTCGACGGCCATCATGGCGGTGTGCACTATTCTGCTGGGCTTGCTGCCCAACTTCTGGGTTTTCCTGGTTCCCATGGGCGTGTTCGGTGTGGCCATGCCTTACTTCAACACGGCGTCAGCTGTGCTGATTCAGGAACATGTGGAACCGGACTACTTGGGCCGCGTTTTCAGCATCTTCACCATGCTCATGACCTCGATGATGCCCTTGGGCATGCTGCTGTACGGCCCGCTGGCCGAGGTGGTGAGCATCGAGAGCCTGCTCCTGATCACTGGCGGCCTGATGGCGGCGTTGGCCGTGGTCATGCTTTTCGACAAGCGCCTGCTGAAGGCCGGGGTTCCAAAGGAAGCAGAATGAGCACGTTGGCTCGAGGTTTGCTGCTCGTTGCTCTTCTTGGGTCCACCTTGGTTCTCGCCGGCCAAGCCGCCTCAACGACCGTGCAGCTGTACCCGGGGGTTGCCAAGGGCTCGGAGTCGTGGACGCGTTTGTGCTGAAGTACCGCCTGGTGCCGACGAAAGAGGACCAGCGTAGCAGAGTCGGGGGTGGCGCGAGGGAGGGGCCGCGGAGCATTGCGCCAGCCATGCGCAGACGGTCCCTCCCTCGTGACAGGACCCCGGGCCCCCCCTCTGGTCCTCCTTCGCCGAAGTCCAATTGACGCACCGAGGCCTCGACTGTACTTTGGTAGCCTATGACCGACAGAACCCTTCCTTTTACCCGAGACCAACTTGAAGCCGTGGCGGCCCAAGTTCCAACGCCCTTCCACCTTTACGACGAGAAGGGTATACGCGATAACGCCCGGCGTTTTCGTGAAGCGTTCTCCTGGGTGCCCGGTGGCTTCACCAACTACTTCGCCGTAAAGGCCCTTCCGAATCCTTACATCATCGACATCGTCAAGTCAGAAGGCATGGGAGCAGACTGTTCCTCGCTCGGCGAGCTCCTGCTGGCAGAAGCCTGCGGCATCACCGGCGAAAACATCATGTTTTCGTCGAATAACACCCCGGCCAAGGAGTTTCAGAAGGCCTTTGAGCTAGGGGCCATCATCAACCTCGACGACCTGAGCCACATTGACTACCTCGAGACAGCGCTTGGAGGAAAGCTACCTGAGCTTCTGTGCTTCCGCTACAATCCCGGGAAATTGAAAGAAGGTAACGTTCTGATCGGTAAGCCCGAAGAAGCGAAGTATGGGTTTACCCACCCGCAGATTCTGGAAGGTTACCGGAGGCTCAAGGCCAAGGGCGTGAAGCGCTTCGGCCTGCACACCATGGTGGCCAGCAACGAGCTGAGCACCGAGTACTTTGTGGAAACTGCCCGGATGTTGTTCGAGCTTGTGGTGGAAGTCCACAAAATGACTGGTATACGCATGGAGTTTGTCAACCTCGGGGGCGGAATTGGCGTGCCCTACCGCCCGGAGCATAAGCCGGTAGACTTGGAGCTCTTGGGGCAGCGGGTTCAGCAAACCTACCGCGAAATCATCGTGCCGGCGGGTCTCGACCCCCTGCGTGTGGTCACAGAGAATGGTCGCATGGTGACAGGCCCCTATGGTTACCTCGTGAGCCGCGTGTTGCACAAGAAGTCGACGTACAAGGAATACTTAGGCCTCGACGCGAGCATGGCCAATCTGATGCGCCCGGGAATGTATGGTGCTTACCATCACATCACCGTGCCCGGCAAGGAGAAAGGCCCCCGCAAAATCTACGACGTAACCGGTTCCCTTTGCGAGAACAACGACAAGTTCGCCATCGACCGCGAAATTCCCGACCCGGCCATCGGCGACTTGGTGGTAATTCACGAGTCGGGTGCGCACGGCCATTCGATGGGGTTCAATTACAACGCCAAATTGCGCAGCGCCGAAGTGCTCTGGCAGGAAGGCAAGTTCCACCAGATTCGCCGAGCCGAAACCTACGCCGATCTGTTCGCGACCATAGACTACCCTGGCCTTAAGAAATAGCTGTGGCAGGCCCCACCCTGTTCATCGTCGCCACCCCCATCGGCAATCTGCAAGACATTACGTTGCGGGCGCTCGAGACATTGCGAAGCGTCGACATCATTGCGGCCGAAGACACGCGCCACACCCTAGGGTTGCTCAATGCCCACAACATCAGTAAGCGCCTGATCAGTTGCCGGGCAGCGAATGAGGCCAACAGCGCCGAGGGTATCGTCGGGCTGCTCGCCGAAGGCAAATCCATTGCCTACTGCACCGACGCAGGTACCCCCGGCCTGAGCGATCCGGGGGCAGTGCTGGTGGCGCGGGTGCGGGAGGCCGGCTACCCGGTTGTTCCCCTCCCCGGGCCGAGCGCTCTGGCCGCGCTGATCAGCGTGGGAGGCTTCGGCGGGCGTACAGCCACCTTCGATGGGTTTCTCTCGGTGAAGCCCGGTAAGCGGAAGAAGCGGGTTCAGGAGCTGCTGCAACGGCAGGAGGCCTTTATCCTGTATGAATCTCCGTTCCGAATTGTCAAGCTTTTGCAGGCAATTGCCGATACCGAACCTGAGAGGAAAGTTCTCGTGGCCCGAGAAATGACCAAGAGCCACGAGGAATTCCTTTCAGGAACGGCAGCCGCCATCTTGAACGATTTGGCGATGCGCTCTATAATAAAGGGCGAGTTTGCCGTTTTGGTGTCCGGGTCGGCTTCCGAAATCGACGAAGACATCAAGGATTGAGTTGCATAGACCGATAAGGTTAGCACAAGGGGAAGGTTATGACGATCAATGGCTTGGGTCCTGTGGATCCTCTCAAGAACATGGGCAAGACAGATAAGCCCTCCGGCCCCGTCAAATCCGGTCGGCCAGACTCCATCGAGGTCTCCTCGGAAGCCAAATCGCAGGCCGAGCTTCTGAGTGCGCGTGAAATTGCCCGCTCGGCGCCCGAGGTTCGCATGGATCGCGTCAACGAGGTCAAAGTCAAGTTGCAGAATCCGAACTACATCAACAACGCTATTCTGGAATCGACAGCAGAAGGAATCCTGAAGTCTTTCGGGCTTTGACGCTGTTCTAGAGAAACCAAAGCTGTCGGTCCCACGCAAGGTGGCATCCGGCAGCTTTTTTTTTGCACGCGGAGGTTCTTCATGGAGTTCCACTACCCCCAGCGGGTCCGCCTCGGCCAAGGAGTCAGTCAGCAACTCGGCGCGGCAGTCAAAGAGAAGGGATCCAGGGTCCTATTAATTACCGAGAGTGCCCTTGAGGCCAGCAAAGAGCTTGGAAGTCTGACCCACTCGCTCGAGCGGGCTGGAGTGCCATTTCTCCTCCATTCCAAAACCTCCCGAAAGAGCATTCCTGAGTATCAGAAGGAATGCCACACCATAGCCCTCGGCAGCCGTATGGATGTGCTGGTGGCCATGGGAGGCAACGACCTTCTCTCGCTCGCCCGGTCGGTAGTTGCAGCCTTGCGTGGCCCACGTGAGGTGCCCTATTTTGAGGTTCCCACCGGCGTTTGCTACCCGCTTCTGCTCAGGCCCGAGGCTTTCCTCACCACCGGGCACCCTTCCGATATGCGCTTCTTGCCGCTGCCTCCGCTGAGTCACCAGGTGTTCATCGACCCCCACATGACTACGGGACAAACGCCAAAGACCTCGGTGATTTTGCTGATGGAGGCCCTTTTTTACGCGACTGAGGCTTATTTTCATGAGGCGACCGGCCTCTTTGAACTCAGTTTGCTCGGTGCCGCCATCAAGACCCTCTGGGAGACCCTCCAGAAGATTCATGACAACCCAGCGAACGCTGAATACCGGCTGCAGGCTGCGCAGGCGGGATTCAACGTCGCTTTGGCCCTTGGTTCGCTCCCCCGGGCTGCTGGGCTAACCTTCGCCCACACGCTGGCCGGTATTGCGGGGATTTCGAGTTCCACCTTTGGAAGCCTTTTCTTGGCGCCGTTTTTGGAAAACTACGGACCCAAGGCGGAGGACCGCATCGCAAGCCTCGCCGGGGCTTTCAGCTTGTCAGAGTACGAAGGTGGTGTGGAAACTTTGGGACCCAAAATTGCTCAGGAAGTCCGCCGATTCCTCAACATGTCAAAGCTTCCGATGCGCCTGGGCGAGTTTCAGCTCGTCGAAACGCAGATCAATCTTGCGGCCGATGTCGTGCGGGGTTTCAGTTTGGCCCGGGGGGGCGTCCTTGACCCGGAGAAGCTTAGCGAGTTTCTCTTGCAAATCTAGTGATCACGCTGCGCAAGCTGGCCAGCCTTGAGCCGAGAACCCGAAATAGAAAAGTTCTGGCCCTTCTTAGACAACTAATGGCTCGGCTTCAAGAGGGTACCGCGGGCCGGGAAATTGCCGCCCACGAGCTGGAGTACTACCACTGCTGCGCTACGCTGGCCCTACCCCAAGTTGTGTTTCCCTCCTTGACTGACCTCTCGCCGCACTCTGTGGCTCGGTTTTGCCAAATCCTTGAGACTGAACTTGGGGTATCGGTGGGCGACTGGGATTTGCAGTCTCCTGGCGACCGAACGCAGCCAGCCCGCCGTTTTGACCTTTCGGTGTGGCTGGAAGACCTGCGAAGTCCATTCAACGTGGGCTCCATCCTGCGCAGCGCGGAGGCACTCGGATTTTCTCGGGTGTTTCTCAGTGAGCGTTGCCCTGGCGTTGACCACCCCCGGGTTAGGCGTACCGCCATGGGGGCTGAAACCCATTTGCGGGTGACGACAGCCACCCTTGAGTCTCTCAAAAACCAATGGGTAGGTCCTGTTTTTGCTCTCGAGTTGGGGGGAACGGAAGTCGGAAAAGTGATCTTTCCGTCTGGTGGCCTTCTGCTTTTAGGGAGCGAGGAACTCGGCCTCAGCCCCGAGGCCTTGGCATGGGCCGAAAGCCGCCACGGGAGGATCACCGTGCCACTCTACGGTACCAAGGCGAGCCTCAATGTGGGGGTGGCCTTTGGCATCGCCGCCTCAGCTTGGGCTGAGGCGGCGAGCAAAGTTCAAACTACCAGCGAAGGGTAATGCCGGCGCCAAGAATGTCGCGGCTGAAGTCGTTGATGTTGATGACACCATTTTTGAGGCGAAGGTAACGGGTGTAGTCCACGTAGAACAAACTGAAGCTGCCCCTCACACCTGCGACCACGAACCATGGAGATTCCGAGACGGGAACATTCTTCTGACTCATACTGTCGATGAGCTGACCCTTCGAGTAGGTCTTCGTGTCTCCGGTGCCGCCTTGAGCACCGTTGCTCGCTGCGGTCACGGTGTAGTCGTACGAGTTCACGTTTTTTGACGCACCAAGAAAAGCCAAAGCTTGAATGTCTTCTCCGATGTCGAGGCTGGCATAGACGCGGGGAGAAATGTCGGTTTCGTAATAGGTTAGGTTGGTTGTGTATTGGCTTTTCTTGATAACCGTCAAGAAGGCATCATCGCTAATGAAATAGGTATCCAAAAACGTTTGGGAGCTTGAACCATCGATACTGGCTTGTTGGCGATACGTCCCCTGAAGCTCGAAACCGGCATACAAGGGGCCAAAAACGGGAACCCCAATGTCAAACAAGCCCGAAAACTTTGGGCCGGCTTTAGAGTTGGAAATAGTTTGTCCTGACGAGTCCTTAGCCGCTTCCAATACAATGCCCGCTGCCAAGGCACCGTTACCATCTTTGGCAAAGGCAACACCGGTAAGCAACACGGCCACGAGTGTCAAAATTACAAGTTTCTTCATTGTCGTTTCTCCTTTCTTCTGCTGTATTCTGATCTACCTGAGAGTAGTATAGGATAAGAATGGCGAAATTTCCACTTACCTGGAGGCTTATTTGGCGTTTCTTCCCGAGGGCATCGAAAGAGTTCTCATCAGCGAAAACGAAATCCGGACCAAGGTGGGCGAATTGGCCGCGCGCATCAGCCTCGATTATGCCGGTAGCCAGCCGCTTCTGGTGGGCCTGCTCAAGGGCAGCTTCATCTTTCTCGCCGACCTAGCCCGGGCGCTCAACATCGACAGCGAAATCGACTTTCTTACAGTGTCGAGTTACGGCAACACCATGGAAAACTCCGAGGTGCGCATTCTCAAAGACCTCGCCGAGCCCATACAGGGCCGCCATGTGCTCATCGTGGAGGACATCATTGATACGGGGCTGACCTTGAGCAAGATCCTGGAGCTCTTGCGCGGCCGCCATCCGCGTAGCCTTAAGGTATGCACCTTGCTGAACAAGCCGAGCCGACGCCAGACGCCGGTGACGGTGGATTACAATGGCTTCGATATCGAAGACGTTTTTGTGGCCGGATATGGCATCGACTTCGCGCAAAAATACCGAAACCTTCCGCAGCTGGTGGTCGTCAAGAAACTCTGAACCCCCGACCTCCCCAGCTCCCGAAAACTTTTTTCAATTGTTAATGGACATGAGCGCGAATAGGGATTAAGATTAATTGGGGAAGTCAGTAAACCCTTACCAAGCTTCCCTCGGGAGGTTCCAAAATGAAAAAGGCAGAGTTTATTGCCTTCGCCTTTCTTGCTATCGCGGTGCCGGTAATGGCAGCCACCACGCTCGACTGCATGAGTTGCCACGGTAGTACGGGCGCCAAGTACCCGGTGCTCGGGGCCAAGCTGGGCTATGAGGTGTCGGGCCACGCCACCCTTGGAGACGCGCGGTATTCCAACGCCACCGGTTGCCAGCGGTGCCATACCAACGAAGGCTACGTGGAATACGTGGCCAAGTTTGGCTTCAGCGACCCCGTGAAGTACGACCGCTGGGCCAATTCTCTGAACGCCGACGGCACCCCGATGGTCGACAAGGCCGGAAACGCCGTGCCGGTGCCCGTGGTGAATTACCCCTCGCAACCTGGTTGCTTCACCTGCCACGACCCGCACACCACCGGAAACTTCCTGTTGCGCAGCCAGGTGGCCGATGCGAAGAACAAGATCACCGACAAGCCGGTCACCCTGTATAACAACGAAGTCTACGATGGAGGTTCCGGAAACCTGTGTGCCAGTTGCCACATGGCCCGTGGCAATATACAGAAAGACACAATTGCTCTGAAGGGAGTTCTTGGCGCCCGCGGCTCAAGCCATCACGGCCCGGAAGCCGACATGGTGGCCGGAACCAATGGCTTTGAGTTCGCCGGCAAGTCTTATAACTCTTCCTCCCACGGGACGGTGGTTGGCAACACCTGCGTCACCTGCCATATGGGACAACCCAATGCCCGCTACGGATTTTCGCCTGAGGTTGGCGGTCATGCCTTTACAGTGGTGGGGGATGTTCATGAAGTAGCCACCGGCAACCTCTCCAACTGCCTGACCTGCCACAAGGATGTGAAAACAATCGCCGCAAAAAAGTACATCAACACTAGTTTCGGCAACCTGAAGAACACTGTGTACTTCACCATCAAGGCCAAAGCAGACTACGACGGCAACGGCAAGGTGGAGTTCGTGCAGCAGGAAGTTCAAGGTTTACTCGACAAACTGGTCAACCTCAAGGGTAACGGTGCGATGCAGACCATGGCCAACCCGATGTTCAAGGCCGACGGAACCTTCCTTGCCTCGAAGACAACCTATCCCACCGAACAGCTCGGCGCCTACGCCAACCTGCTGTACGTTATCGAAGACAAGAGCCTGGGGGTGCACAACTCGACCTACGCCATCGAACTGCTAATGGACTCCATCCAGTCGATCGACCCCGCCTTCGATGTGAGCAAGCGACCCTGACCCTCGCTGGCAAAAGCTGACCAGCCCCTTAGGCAGGCCGGAAGTTTCCGGCCTGCCTTTTTTATGCTCAGGGGTCTGGCCCCAGGAAGCCTCTTACTTGTTTGTCTTTTTGAGTTGCTCTATCCAGAGCTGTATCTGTTCGCGGTCGGTGGCTGCGGGAACCAGTTCCAGATACCTGGCCAGGTACATTACAGCTTCGGCGTTACGACCAAGGTCGGTGGCAAGTACCACGCCGCTGTTGCGGTTGGCGTTCACATGGTTGGGGTTCTGGTGGAGGGCCTTGGCGTATTCCGCAAGAGCCTTCTCGGGCTGGCCGAGCGCGCGGTAGCAGGTGCCCCTATCAACCCGCACATCGAGGTTGGCAGGATCACTTTCAAGGGCCCTCCCGTAAGCCTCAACCGCTTCAGCGAACTGCTTGGTATCCATGAGGCTGTTACCCTGATCGATGAGTGCCGCCAACTCGGAGGCTTGGGGTTTCGAGGCTGTGGAATTGACGATGGGGGAAACCAGGGGCTCATCCTGGCGGGCCTCACAAGAGCTGAGGGCCACCAAGAAAGCCACGGCCGGAAACCAGCCGGGCTTAGGGAAGTTGTCCCGAGCTAGCTTTTGAATGCCTTGTGTCCTGGCACTAGGGTGTCATTGATCTTTTTCATGCAGAGCTTGGCGTTGTCCCAGTCGTTGGCGAGGGCGAAGGTAGAGCCTTTCTTGGCCGAGTCGATGATGGCTGAGAACTGTTTGTCCCACTCCTTCTTGTCGCCTTCCTTCTTGTCTTCCTGGGGAGGGTTCATCTTCAGCATGAGTTTGCAGGCATCGGCAACAACCAGAAAGGCGTCGGAGGTAGCCTTCGCGTCGGTGGCGGTTATCCCTTTTTTCACCACTTTCAGGGAGTCGAGGATGACGTGCATGGCAGCCTTGACCTTGTCGGCGTCGTAGGCAGCCTGACTAAAGGCGCCATTGGCAATCAGGAGCACCAATGTGGCAACTCCAAGGAACTTTTTCATCGAACCCTCCTATTGGGTAGCGTCGTTGCGCAGACCCTGAACGAAATACAAAGACGCAAAACTGCGGCCTAGCCTTTTACTGGCATAGTTCACTACCGGAACAGTGGCGATAAACTCCACCACATCGCCCTTCTTAACCGTGGTGGCGAGCTCTGCAACCCAGTATTGGGTTCCGCCCTCATCAACGCTCAGGTAGTTGTATTCCCCGGCGGTAAGCACCTCGAGAACCACAGCCCTACGACCAGAACCTGGCACCACCTCCGCCGGTTCGAAGCCGGCATGGGGATTGGCCGTTAACTGCACCGGGCCAACTAAGGGCGCTTGGTTTTGCTGTGCGCAACTGACCACCATCGCGGCGGCCACCAACGCGGTGGCCAGCAAGACGGCTGATTCCCAACTTCGGCGTGGTTTCATGGCGCAACATCCTTACGTAGCCACAGGTCGTACAGCGACAACAGGATCAGAACTAAAAAGGCCACTGCGAGGGTCATTCCCGCCGCCATCACCGTAAACGCCAGGCCTCCCCAAGCCTTGGCCAGCCACCACGAGCCCACGTCGAACACGAGGGCAAGGAGGCTAACCACCATGATGGTGCCCTTGAGCTTCTCGCCGAAAAGAGTGAACGAAAACACCAAGCAAAGCAGGAACACCAGCGGTAGAGCGCCCATCAGATGCACGTGGCTGAGTTCCACCAGCCGGGAAATGGATTTTCCGGTATCTACGGCAAGCAAGGGCAAAACGTCTTGGTAGGTTTCGAGAGACACCCCGGCGGTTTTCACATCGGCGGAGTGGCAGGTAATGCACGAGTTTTCGAACACCACTTTGGCGTCTTTAAAGGTAGCCTCGGTGTGGCCACCTTTGATCCACGTGACGAGGGTGGCTCCCTCTTGGTCGGATTCCAGGTACTGCTTCATGGCCCCGCCGAGGGCCTTTTCCAGTTTTGAGCCGTCTTGGCTTCCGTTGAAGGCAATGCGAATGTCGTCGATCGAGAGTCCGGGCTGGGAATCAACCAGGTTATAAGTGAGGTAAATGTTAGAAAAACCTAGCAGGTAGCCGAGCCCTGCCACCAGCAAAAAGGTCGTCACAGCAAGTTTGACACTCATGGGCAACTTTGCAAGCCCTTTCATTTCCTGCCACATCTAGATCCTCCCTTGACACCCAATGTTAATGGGTACAAACTTAGTATGAATCCGAGTTAAGATTTTGTCAAAGGCCAAATGGTACTATTTGTGAATCCGAATAAGATTTGAGGGGAGGATCTCCGATGAAAGCTCTTTACAGGTTTTTTGAGTCGGTGCAACTGGCTATCGTTCTGTTCTTGCTCATCGCTGTTTTCTCCATCCTGTCTACGCTGGTCCCGCAAGGGAAGACCCAAGAGTTCTACACCGGGCTCTACGGATCTGCCACGGCGCTGCTGATTGCGGGGAGCGGACTGAGCCTCTACAACCAGTCGCTGCTGTTCCTGATTCCCATGGTGCTGATGGTGCTCAACCTTGGGGTGTGTATGTTCGAGCGGTTGGTCCGCCGGGCGCGCGAGCACAAACCCAAGCGTTTTGGGCCCGACCTGATCCACGCGGCGCTTCTGGTGCTTTGCGTCGGTTCGTTGGTAACCGCTGGAAAGCGCACCGAGCAGTCGTTCACCATGGGCAGTGGCGATGAAGTAGCACTTCAAGGCGGGTACCGGATGTCGCTGGTGTCGTTTGTTTCTGCAGCCTACCCCGATGGTCGGCCTCAGTCGTGGACCTCTACCGTGGATGTGACGCAGGACTCAAAACCTGTGCTCAGCGCTTACCCGATTCAGGTGAATCACCCCCTCAGCCTGGGCTTTTTGAATGTGTACCAGAGCACCTACGGCACAGAAGCTTTGGTACAACTGCAGGGGGCTGGCAAGCTCACCTCGGCGGCAGTAGGCCAAAGCCTAACCGTGGGCGAGAGCGAACTGTTGTTGGCCGGCACGCAAAAAACCGAAGAGGGCTTGGCCGTCAGGGTTGAGGAATGGAAAAACCAACAAAAAGTAGGCTCCCGGTTGGAAAAGGCCGGAGACAAGCTGGGACCCTTCAACCTGGTGTCGGTGAGTGAGCGGGAAGTCACTGGCCTAAACGCGGTTAACGATCCGGGCTCGCTGCCGGTACTGCTGGCGCTGTTGATTGGCTTATCGGGCTTTGTGCTCACAGCGGTTCAAAAGAAAAAAGGAGATTCGATATGAACGACCTTCTAGGCCTTACGGCCCTGAGCCTGATTGCACTTTCCGCGGTTTGGCAAATTGTGTACCTCCTGCGCCAACAGCAGGTGGCCGACAAGGTGTCGCCTTGGCTTTTGCTGGGAGGTGGCGTGCTTCTGTTTACACTTACCGTACTGCGCAGCATCGCCATCAGTTTTCCTGCGGTAACCAACACGTACGAAGCGCTCGTGTTTTTCGCGGCGGCCCTCTGCGTCGTAGCGTTTGTTCTGCGCATGGTGGCCAAGAATCCTGTGGCTCTCCGAGTGAGCCTATTTGGCGCCACCATCATCGCGCTGGCGGTAGCCATGATTTCCTCCTCGCCGCTGGTTCCCAAAGACATTCAGCCGCCAATTCCGGCCCTTCAGTCTATTTGGCTGGTGATGCACGTCACGTTGGCCTTTGTGGGTGAGTCGTTTTTCGCGGTGGCCTTTATTGCAGCCGTGAGCTACCTGTTCACCAAAGACCCAACCAAACGCGTAGCCATCGACCGCATTGTGTACACCACCACCGTGATCGGCTACCCGATTTTTACCGCAGGTGCTCTGGTGTTCGGTATGATCTGGGCCAACTTCGCCTGGGGCTCGTATTGGAGCTGGGACCCCAAAGAGACCTGGGCCCTGATCACGTTTCTCGTCTACACCGCCTACCTGCACACGCGCATCATCATGAAAATCGATGGCACCGTTTCGGCCATTCTGGCGGCGGTAGGCTTTGTGTTCACGGTGTTCACCTTCGCGGGTGTCAACTTCCTTTTGTCGGGGCTTCATAGCTACGGCTGACCCTGTTAGGACGAGACAAACGCCCTGTTTGAGGCCCGGCGTTGCCTGAGTTGCGGTATCTGCATGCAGGAGTGCCCTTGCGGTGCCATCATGATGGTCGCAGAGGAAATCTAACTAGTCGATGATTTAGCGTTTTTTTGTCGACATTGAACGATGATTTAGCGTTGTTTTGTCAATTATGTCTTGAGTGGGTTGCGCATCTACCACTAAACTGTCGCCATGGACGTTCCCCGCAGCCCTGCCACCCAGATTCTCCACCGTTTGGAAACCGACAGCAGGATTGTCCTTCTTTTGGGGCCCAGGCAAACTGGCAAGACAACTCTCGCCAAGGCAGTAGCAGGCCGTACCGGACGAAGGTTCCTTTCGCTCAACGGTGACGACCCTGAAACCGTGGAACTACTTTCCCTTCCCGACGACCGGCGGCTCTCGGGGCTCGTGGCAGGTTACGAGGGACTGTTTCTGGATGAAGCCCAGAGGATTCCCGGTATCGGTCTGGTGCTCAAAAGGCTTCATGATCAGCATTCTGAGGTTCGCTTGCTGGTTACAGGGTCCTCGAGCCTTGAGTTGGCTGGTCTAACCCGCGAGGCCCTCACCGGTCGCACTTGGACCTACACCTTGTTTCCCATCGCCACCTCGGAACTGGCCCAATTGCAAAGCCCGCACGAGCTTAACTTAGGGCTTGGTGACCGACTGGTTCTCGGTTGCTACCCCGCGCTATTCTCGCTGCCTAACCGCCAAGACCGCGTTGCTCACCTGAGGGAACTGGTTAACGCCTACCTTTACAAAGATATCCTTGAGCTGAGCGGGTTGCGTTCTGCGCGCAAATTGCGCGACCTTTTGCGATTGCTGGCCTATCAAGTGGGCAGCGAGGTGTCATACCAGGAGCTCGGGAGAACCTGCGGCCTCAGCGCCGATACCGTAATCTCGTACATTGACCTCCTCGAGAAGTCGTTTGTGGTTTACCGGCTTGGAGCCTATAGCCGGAACTTGCGCAAAGAGGTAAGCCGGAAAGACAAGGTGTATTTCGTCGACAACGGTGTGCGCAACGCACTCATCGACGACTTCAAGGAGCCAGAACTGCGCTCGGATGTCGGCGCCCTTTGGGAAAACTTTCTGGTGAGCGAGAGGCGCAAACGAAACGCCTACACCGGGTTTTACGGCTCGTCGTGGTTCTGGAGGGTTCATACCGGTGCAGAGCTTGACTATTTGGAAGATGCCGACGGTCGGCTCGAGGCCTTCGAGTTCAAGTGGGGCGACAAACCCGCAATGGCACCCAAGGGCTTTGTTAACGCCTACCCGGACTCAGGGTTCACGCTGGTCAACCGGAGCAACTGGCAGGAGTTCTGTGCCCTTGAAAGGTTGTAAATCGAAAATCGGACTTTCGATTTACAACCCTACGTCATGCTAACGGCTCCCACGGATTGTACACTGTCACCCCAGCGGCCGCGAAGGTGACCGTGTCGCGGGTGGCGAGCACCGCCTGATGCTGAAGGGCAAACGCCGCGACCAGCGAGTCGACCACCGGCAACGGCGTACCCGCGCGCGCCATTGCCCCCTGCAAAATCCCCCAGCGGCGCGCCACGCCGGCGTTCAGGTTTAGAATTCGCTCCGCGAAACGCGCCTCGAGCTGGTCGAGCCAAACCGACAGGTTGGCTCTGCGGTTCCCGGGCGGTAGGCTCTCGACCCCCTGCCGCAGTTCGCCCAGCACCAGCGAGGGCACGAACACTTCGTCCTCAGCCAGCGAGTCCACCCAGGACATTACGTGCAGGTCGGCTTCAGGTTTCAGCGTCTCGCTGATCACGCAGGTATCGAGCAAAATCATTCGAAGCTCACCTCGCGGCCGAGCTCGCGGGAACGCGCCAGGTCGAGCTCCCCTCGTGGCGCTGAGCGGAAAAAGACCCCCAGCGACTGCCGGGGTGCTACCAGGCGCTGATAGGCGTCGTAGGGCACCACGACCACGGCGTTCTGCCCATGGCGGGTCACAGTTTGTGGGCCTTCGGCCAGGCAGGTGGTGACCAGTTCGCTGAACTTGGCCTTGGCATCTTGAAGGGAATAGATCATAGGGGCCTCCTAGGTTGAGGATAGCGCAGTTTAAGGAAACTGACTAGTCGCACTAGTCTCATTTGGCAAAACAGGATGGCATGGGGCAGTGGCATTTTGACACCCTACCTTCGCAGGACCGACTCTGCCGCATGCGTTGCGCGGCAGTATATTCACCTCATGATGAAAACCCTTTGGGCCAGTTTGGCGGTAGTTGGGGCTGTTGTCCCTTGGACTCTTTCTTATTTGTTTTTCCAGCAGTACGGCTGGCATTTCGAGCTGATTTTTGTGCAGGCGTTCAGCACCCTTGGCGGGGTGTTTTTGAGCCTCGACCTGCTATTGGCGGCCAGCGCGTTTTGCCTCTACATGATCAGCGAGCAGAGCAAGCGGCCTGTGAAGCATTTTTGGGTGCCGCTGGTGGGCATGTTTGCCTTTGGCACCTGTTTCGCGGTGCCGGCTTGGTTGTGGTTGAGGGAGTCGGCGTTGCGGGAGCCCTCAACCTGACGAAACGCGCAGTCGGCTTGCGTTTGGTGAATCTATATGCCATCCGGGTTTGCACTTGGTTAAGATCTGTGGTAGATTGGGGGCATGAACCTTCGTCCTTGGTGGCTCTCGCAGTTTGAACTACTCTGGCAACGGCGTCCGATCATCTGGCTCACGGGGGTCAGGCGGGCGGGCAAGACCTCACTCTGCCAAGCGATTCCAGACGTCCGGTACTACGACTGCGAACTGCCTTCGGTGCGGCGTCAGCTGGAGGATCCGGAGGGTTTCCTTCGTGCAGCGGGCCCCGAGCCGTTGGTGTTCGACGAAGTGCACCGCCTGCCCGATCCGACTCAGTTTCTCAAGATCGCGGCCGATCACTTTCCGCACCTTCGTATCGTGGCGACCGGTTCCTCAACGCTGGGAGCCTCGGCCAAGTTCGGAGACACGCTGGCAGGCCGCAAGGCGGAACTGTGGTTGACACCCTTGTGCGAGGCCGATACCGGTTTCCCGGGGCTGGCCGACCGGAACCAGAGGTTTCTTGCCGGCGGGCTTCCAGGCTTCTACCTTGCGTCTGGGCGCGACGACCGCGACTATGCGGAATGGCTTGAGGCGTTCTGGGCGAAAGACATCCTCGAGCTGTTTCGGCTCGAGCGCCGCGCCCCCTTCTTCAAGTTTGCCGAGCTGCTGCTGGCCCAGAGTGGTGGCCGGTTTGAGGCCACGTCGTTTGCCGCACCTTGCGGAGTCAGCCGCACCACGATTCAGAATTACCTTGCCGTGCTCGAAGCCACGCGACTGGTCCAGGTCGTCAGGCCGTTTTCGGGGCGCTCGGCCAACGAAATTATTGCTACCCCGCTGGTGTACGGTTTCGATACCGGGTTTGTGGCGTGGGCTCAAGGTCTGCACGAGGTTCCGCCCAAGGAGCGCGGCTTTTTCTGGGAACACCTGGTTCTCAACGAACTCGGAGCCCGGCTGCAAACGCGCGAAGTGCAAACTTGGCGCGACAAGTTGGGACGCGAGGTCGACTTTGTGTGGGCACCACGTGCACGGCCTCCGACCGCCATCGAGGTGAAGTGGTCAGGCGATGCCTTTGAACCACGCGGTCTGTTGGCGTTCCGGGCCCTGCATCCGGAAGGCAAGAACCTGGTTTGTGCAGCCGATGTCGTGGAACCCTATACCCGAACGGTGGCGGGGCTCGAGGTCACGTGGTGCCCGATCGACCGGGTGGCTGAGCTGATTTAGGGCGGTCCTACCTGAGCTTGCCGAGGATTCCTTCGAGCTTGCCGAGGTAGACGGCCTTGTTCTCCGGTGCAAAGTCCGCCTCGATAAAGAGGCAATCGGGGTCGAGAGTTTTTGGGATGAATCGGCGCCTGCCAGCAGTGTGAGGGCAACTCGGGACGGAGACAGCGTCATCTTGCGCTCCTTAGGTGGGTTAACTATAGTCCTTCTCGAGCTTCGTGGGTATCCCGGACTTGCATCGTCAATACAATGTTGCTACGATGTTGTCGAGAGGTACTCCATGACAAAACGCTTGGTTCAACACGGAAACAGTGCGGCCCTGGTGCTCGAAAAGCCCCTTTTGCAGCTCCTGAACATCGACCTGACCACGGACCTGGAAATCATCACCGATGGAAAGAACCTGATTGTGTCACCGGCCAGTTCGCAAACCTCCGAGGGTGACCTGTTGGCCAGTCTCGAGAAGATCAACAAGCTCCACTCAGCCACGCTGGAGAAACTCGCGCGGTGATCCGGTACCTCACGTTGGCCGAAGTGGTCATCATCCATCAGGACCAGCTTCGTCGGTACGGTGGCGACCCGGGCACCTTGAATGCCGACCTTCTGAGTTCGGCGGTCGCGATGCCTTCGGCCTCCTTTTCGGGCCAGGACTTTCACCCCACCTTGTTCGACAAGGCCGCGGCCTACCTGTTCCATCTCTGCCAAAACCATTGCTTTATCGACGGCAACAAGCGCATCGGTTTGGCGGCGGCGCTGGTCTTTCTGGACCTGAATGGAGTCACGGTCGGCGATCCCGAAGGCCGGCTTTACCAGTTGGTGATCGACGTCACGTCGGGAAAGGCCCGCAAGCCCGAGATTGCGGCGGTGCTGCGGGAGTTGGCGGGGTAGGAAGGGCGGGTCGGGCTGCGCCCGTCGGTCCCTGCGCGAACA
>Ga0114969_10001616_pt1 | contig 19097 bp, 26 predicted proteins | sample M_130807_MF_Meta_FD_87316 | JGI IMG/M metagenome (GOLD analysis project Ga0114969, IMG submission 87316) | Freshwater microbial communities from Lake Montjoie, Canada to study carbon cycling - M_130807_MF_MetaG | ecosystem: Environmental > Aquatic > Freshwater > Lake | place: Lake Montjoie...
TGAGCATTGGTGGTGGGTCAGGTGCGAGTGACGCCGAGTTCGCGCGACTGAGCGCGCGTGCGGACGCCGAGAAGGCCGCTACTGGTGCCGTGAGCGCCGAGACGCACGACTCACTGATGAACGCGCTCGGTGCGCGCCTTGGTGCGACTCCCGCAGCCGAGCAAGGGGCAGCACGCGAAGCCTTCTACCGAGACCCAGCCAACCTCGGCGGTGGTATCCCACTCACTCCCGAGCAGCAGGCCAACGTACAAGGCACGGTGACGCGCGCAGGCCAACTCAACACCATCAACGATGCGCTAGCGGGTGCGCGACAGGGTGAGCCACAGGTGCTCTACCGCGGTGTCCCTCGCGGTGAGGCCAGTGACACGGCGAACACTGTTGGTAATGCGCTGTTCTACACACCCGATGAGGCCGTGGCGCGTGGCTACGCTGGTGCGAGCGGCACTGTGCAGCGGCAGGCCGTGCAATTCCGCAACCTCCTTGAAGCGCCCGACTGGGTACAGGCCAAGGCGAAGCTCGGACTCGGGCGCGAGAACACGATGGCTGAACTCGTCAACGAGGCCCGCAAGCAGGGCTACGACGGGATCACGTTCACCACCAAGAACGGCCCTGAGTACATCCACATCCCTGATGCGGCTGCCAATGCACGAGCAGGCGAAGGTGCTATCGGTGGAGGGGCAGTGCCACCAAGTGGCAACGTGCCAATGACTCCCGGTGTGCCACCTGACGACGCAATGGGTGCGCTCAAGGATGCGCTCAACGCCGAAGTAGAACTGCGGAAGTCAGGCGTGCCAGCGAGCGAGATCGCCGCTGGGCGCGCACGTCAGGCTGCTCGCATCACAGGCAACCTCGGAGCCGCCGAGGACGCGAACGCTTCACTGGCGGATCGGCTGAGGGCGGCCCAGTCGGGCGCTTCTACCGGCCAACTACGACAGACCTTCCAGCAGCCGCTTGAACTGACGAGCCAGCATGTTGACGCTCTCGCTGCTCATCTTCAGGGTGTGCTCGAGCCTGATGGTGCATTCACGCAACTCAATGGGTTGAAGGCGCTCAATGCCTTGGTGAAGGGCGAGAACGTCCAGCCGGCGCAGTTGAAGCTCCTACAGCGCGTATTCGGTGACGAGATCGCCCCGCTACTCTCGAACGCTAACCGAGGCCGCATCTCCCCGCGTGCCGCCTTGAACGAGGAGCAGTTGGCGACGGTCGAGCGTGCTGGGCAGTTCCAGGAGAAGCAGATCGCGCGCTACGAGCAGCAGGCAATCGCTCAGACCGAGCACGCCAACAACCTCGAGCGTGATCTGGCGATGAACCCTACCGACTCGCGCCTCAAGCGCACGGTTGAGCAGGCTCGAGCGGCAGGCTTGCAGGCACAGAACAAGGCCGATGAACTGCTCGTAGCGCGCACGCAGAAGATCACGCCGGTTGCCCCTGATGCTCCTGCCTCCGAGGCGCTGGCCCAGCAGCGAGCTGCGTACGAGCGCGTGAACACGCTGCGGGCAGCCGAAGCCGCACAAAGCTCAGGACAGCCGCTCACGGACGCACAGACGGTGCTGCTTCAGGCCAAGGAGATAGTGGGGCGCAAGGTCGCGGCGAACCCCGCGATGGACACGCAGGCGCTCAACTCGCTGCAATACTGGCTCGACGGCAACCGCGCGATCCTCGACAACATGGGCGAGACGACGCACCGCACGCTCTCGGACATCGCCGCCAAGTTCTCCGGCAATCTCGCCGACTCGTACCTGACGAAGCTCTACCAGCGCAAGACGCTGATCGAGTCGGCGCTGCAGCAGCAGGGCTGGGACGGCGCGCTGGCGCGCAAGGCCTCACAGTCGCTCGTGGACGCGGAACTGGCGCGTCGCTACCCGGACGGCATCCCTGAATACCTTGCCAAGCAGATCGAGCAGACCAAGCTTGGCGAAGGTGCCGGCGCGACGATCATGCGCGGTGCGGCAGCAGTGTCGCAGGAGTGGAAGAACCTCGCCTTTGGCCCTGCCGACGTGGGCATCTTCGGTCAGCAGGTTGACCATGCCGTGCGCGTCGCGCCGACCCAGATCCTCGCGGGCGTCGTGAACCGCACGCTCTCCGCGCTGCACCTGCCTTCCGTGGACACAGCGCTGGTGGACGCTACGGCGCTCTCCAAGCGTCTCCAGTACCAGTTGGACGGGGTGCCGCAGGGCATTAGCACGGGCATCGTGCAGGACGCTGGTAACGGGACGGCGCTGCGCTTCATCCCCGGCGTGCGGCGGATCGATCCGCTGCTGTCGCGATTCATCGACTGGAACTCAGACTTCCAGTTCCGCCAGGTGCTCGGTGGGCTCCGCAACCTCGCGCACGAGGGCAACCTTGTGGCGCTCCACCTCACGGGGCAGGACATCACGAACCCCGCCGTGCGGGCCACCGCGGCAGACTTCGCCAACACGGCCACCTCCTACGCGCCGGTCGCGGTGAACGCGACTCGAGCAGCCGCCGAGAAGGCTGGGATGATGACCGCCTCGATGCGGCGCGCTCAGGTCAAGACGATTGGGCAGTTGGCTCAGGTCTTCAACCCGAAGGCCACAGCACCAGAGCGCATTCTTGGCAGTCTCGCAATCCTCAACACCGTTGGCACAACGCTGGCAGTCGGCAAACTGCTCCACGACGCTATCGGTACAGGCCCGTTCGAGTTCGACCAGAGCAAGCCCGGATTCGGGCAACTGGTGACGAACATCAAGAATGGCAACGGCCAGAACATCGTGCTCAGCCTGTTCTCGCAGGAGCAGACGCAGAACGCGGTGGCTCAGTCGATTCGCGCTTTGGCCGAGGCGAAGCCCGGTGAGGCTGCTCAGGTGTGGGAGAAGTTCATGCTGGGGTCGTCCAGCCCGCCCCTGCAGGCCGTCGAGAAGGCTGCTGGCTACGGCTACCAGCCTGGGAGCGGGTACAAGCTCGGTGACTTCCAGGGCAGCATCCTGAACATGCTCCCGCTGCCGCCCGTCTTCCAGACGTACCTACAGGGCCAACTCTCTCCGCAGACGGCTGGCTTTGAGTTCGCCGGCGTCTCGAACTTCCCTGAGTCGGCCACCAAGGCTGTGGCTCGAGGGGCGTACAACGAACTCAGTGGGAGCGCCAAGGCTGACGCGATCCGCCCGCAGGCGTGGAAGTTGATCGCTGCCGATCCGCAGGCCCCCAAGGGGCTCGACCAGTACGACTCGTATTACAAGTGGGCACAGGCACTGCGGGACTACCACACGCCCCGTGCGGTGGCTGAGGCGCGCTCTCGCGGACTCTCAGATGCCGAGGCGAACACCGCCGTGGACAAGCTGATCGCCAACAACCCAGTCACGAAGGCATGGGAAGCCGCACGGACGCAACTCAAGAACCAGTGGGTGATCGAGAATCCGCAGGAAGCACTCGACCTCTACAACGCGGAGCAGGCCAAGCCATTCAAGGATCAGAACCCGAACTACAGCCTGACAGGCCCGCAGTTACGAGCCGCCCATCTCAGGCTCGCAGACCTCTCAGGAGCCACGAGACAGCCAGTACCGGCAGGCACACCGTGAAGATGACCGCTAGTATTGACAAGATCAGCATCCACGCGACGAGTGCGTACATAACAATGTACATGTGGGGAAGCCTAGCATGACCATGAGCACGACGGTCAATCCCGGTGTCACCTCATGGACGGTGGTTCAGGTGCGCTGCCGCGAGTGCGGGCAGGCTGGCCCGGTCGTGGACAAGGAGCCTGGTACCACAGTGCGGATCACATTCACCTGTACGCGCTCACACTGCCGTATTGAGCAGCGCGCTCAGGTTTGACGCCTCTCGCATAACCGTCTAGATTTGCTCATAGACAAGGCACCCAGCGTTCGCGCTTCTAGCGCCCCCGTGATTGCACGAGGGCGTTTTTTGTCGTGTGCGCGGAGGTGGCGCACTGAGTATTCGGGGGATCACGCATGGCTGACGCACCGGCCCAGGCCCGTCCCGGTACCGAAGATCAGGAAAGCGGCATCACCGCGGATCAGCTCATGGCTGTACCCGCATTCGAGGCTGCCCCTGTACCCGAGGCCGCGACTCCTGCATCCGAGCCCGTCACGTTCGACTACTCCACCGTGGAGGGCATCCGTGCCGCCACTGAGGGAAATCCCGCACTCCGCAACTATCTCGAGCGGGAGCGGCTGAACACGACAAACACCGTGAAGCAGCAACTCCAACGCGAGTGGGATCAGACTGAGGGCTCCGTCGAACGCGCCCAGCAGACCGTTCGTCAGATCGTAGACCGTCTCAACATGGGGGAAGACCCCGACACCATCACACGGGAACTGCCTCACTTCGTCACCGCGAACGCCAACGTGGCGCGCGCCGAGGTGCTGAAGAGTCTCGCCGAGCTGGCCATTGCCAGCGCCTCTCCCGAGATGCAGACGCTCCTGCGCGCCGACCTCGATGAAGCAGGGTCAGACCCCGCTGGCATCGAGAAGGTGACAGGGCGGGCGCTCACCGCGCTCACCGAGCGGGTCAAGACGGACTCGATCAGCGGACTCACCGAAGACGACCTCGGGGCTCACCCCACGGTCAAGGACTACATCGCCCGCAAAGTGGCGGAGGAACTGGAGATCGAGATGACTGCACAGCGAACTGAGGCAGGGATCCGCTCTGGTGCTCCCGGCACGCCGCAGGGGATCGCGCCCGCGACTGATGGCGACCTCGTGGAATCCATCGTGAACATGCCCGAAGCCGAGCGCATGGCCTACATGCTCGACCTCGCGACGAACAACCCTGAGGAGTTCGCCCGCGTGGAAGAAATGTTGATGGCCGCCGCCGGCTAAGGGTTCCAGACAAAGGAATTGAATCGTGGCTCTTTACCCGAGCACCGTACAGAGCACCTTCCCGGCGCTCTGGTTCGCAAAGCTCCAGGTCGCTTACCGCAAGGCGCTCGTCTACGGCGATGTTTGCAATCGCCAGTACGAGGGCATGATCAAGGAGATGGGCGACACCGTTCGCATCCAGACGGTTGCGGACATCACCATCAACACCACGTACACCCGTGACGCGGTGATCAACGGCCAGTCGCTCACCACGACCGACCAGGTGCTGCCGATCACGCAGAGCACCAACTTCAACTTCAAGTGGGACATCACCAACCAGACCCAGTCTGCGGTGAAGAACATCATGGAAGAGGCGATGAGCCGTTCCGCCTACCAGATGGCGGACAACGCTGACCAGTTCATCGCTGACACCATGAAGAACGGCGTCTCGACGGCGAGCCCGGACAACTCCCTCACGGCCATCACCGACGTGGGCGTGGGCGCGGGCGACACCGACCCGTACGACATCCTCGTGGACTTGAACACGCTGCTCTCGCAGTCGAACGTCCCGAAGGAAGGCCGCTGGGCGATCCTGCCGCCTTGGTTCTTCGGCGAACTCGCCAAGGTGCCGGCGCGCGTGTCGTTCGGTACCGCTGACAACCTCAAGATCTTCTCGGGCGGCTACATGGGCATCGACCGCGTGTCGTCCCTGCGGCTGTACGAGTCGAACAACGTGCCGACCACGAACGCCGTGCCGACCACGGGCGCGTTCACGATCATCGCTGGTCACTCGGACGGCATCACGTACGCGAACCAGCTCACCAAGTACAAGTCGGCAGAACAGCCTGACGGCTTCTACACCAACAACCTCGGCCTGATGCTGTTCGGTGCGCTCGCAAACCGCCCGTACGCGCTGGCCTCGGTTGACTGCACGAAGGCGGCGTAACCATGGCAAACACGGCAATCGCCGCCACGGCGCTGACGGCAAACACGCTTTCTGGCCGCATCGACGGCACGACCCCGAGCGCCGGGATGATCTCGGTCTCAACGGGCAACACTGGCGTCATCGCGGCGTCGGGTTCGCTCCGCAAGGGCATCATCATCATCTCGGGCGACGGCACGCACACGGCGACCGTCACCTTCTCCGCTGGTGATGAGCCGCCGTCTGAGCGATCAGGCATCGGTGCCTCATCCGGCCTTTCCATCGCTGCTACCGGCTCGTACATCGTGCCGCTCGATGCTGGACGATTCGTTCAGGACGACGGCACGGTGCTGGCTGTGGTGAGCGGGACTGGCCCGGTCTACATCGGTTACTTCACTGAGCCGATCGGACAGTAAGGAGGCCGCTTTATGGCACAAATTACTGATGTCACGGTCAAGGGCATCACGCCCTCGAACCCCGCGTGGCTCGACTTCGGGGATGCCCCGCTTGACATCGTGGGCAAGCTCACGATCACGGGCACGCAGACCGTCACCTCTGGCGCGTCGGCGGATATCTCCGTCGTCAACGTCAAGGCGGCGACAGTCACGCTGACGGGCACGACGCAGGTTACGACTGCGCAGGGCTCGGTCACGGTCGGGATCATCACGCTCACCGATGCGTCGGCAGAGACGGTGGACTCGTACGCGAGCCTGTACGTGGCCGGTCAGCCGGTCGCGGGTGGTTCGGTGACGCTCACGGATGCCTATGCGGTGAACATCGCTGCTGGGCGCGTGCTGATGACTCCGACTCGCACCGTGGCCTCGGCCACGTCGGCGAACCTGAGTGGTCTGCACGTCGCCTCGAGCACGCTCACTGTCACCGGCACCACGCAGATCACCACGGCCACTGGCTTCGTGCGGATCGGCCAGGTCACGGTCACCGACTCGATGGCGGTCACGATCGACACGCTGGCGTCGCTCTACATCCTTGGTGCGCCGATTGCGGCGGGCTCGGTGACGTTGACGGCGGGGTATGCGATCTGGGTGGACGCTGGGAACGTGCGCTTCGACGGGAACCTGACGGTTTCTGGCGGGACGGTCACGCTGTCGGCGGCTGCCACCTCGAACGTGATCATCGCGAACACGGCTGCCGCATGGCGGCTGTACGACGGCACCACGGCGATCATCAACGTGGACACCCGCAACACCGTCACTGGCGTGGTGGGTGTGGCGATCTCGGCGGCAGCGCCGACGATCACCGCTGCGGCGGGCGTGACGTGGAGTCAGGCGTCGATCGCAGCCAAGACGATCACACTGACGGGTTCCACGGGTGTGACGGCGACGGACGGCCTCGCGCTGACCGTTGGTGCTCAGACCATCACGGACTCGTCGGCGGTCACGGTCACCACGGCGTCTGCGCTCTACCTGAGCAAGGTAGTGGCTGGCGGCATGGTGACGATCACCAACAACTACATCATCAACACCAACACGGCTGGCTGCTTCCTCACGGCGGCAGGGACGTGGACGGACGCTTCGTCCGTGGAGCACAAGCAGGACATCACCACGGTGCCGCGCGGGAAGGCCCTTGGCCTGCTCGACTCGATCCGCTCGGTGACGTACCGCTACCGCCCTGGTCACGATGACGGGTTTGACGTGGATCGTTTTGGCGTCATTGCGCAGGAGGTGCCGGACTTCATCGGCACCAAGGAGCGCACGGGCGTCGCGGCTGTCCATGAGGCTGGCTATCTGCTCGCGGTCGTGAAAGACCTCGCAGCGGAGATACTTGACCTCAAGCGTCAGCTCGGGATGCAGACCGCCTAGTGCGCATCGACTGGGACAGGCGGGGTTGGCGTTTGTGGGACACCGACTTTGACGGTGAATCACGCATCGACCCCGCCCTCCAGCCGTTGTTTGTCAGGTTCGTACACACCCCCGAACGCGGGTGGCTGGAGGTAGTGGATATGGCAGAGATGACCGAGATGCAAAGCCTGCTCGCCAAGTTGGGCGAGAAGCAGATCGCCCTCGACAACGCGGTGGCGAACGAGACCCAGATGATGACGCTGCTGCGCGCAATCAAGCAGGGCAGCTTCGACCTCAACCGGCTCCAGTTCAACGAGACCGGCTTCACCGTGCTCGAGGCTGTCGAAGTCGAGGCAGAGGCCGTCGCGCGAGACGCCGAAGGGAACCACGATGCGACAGGTTGAGCTCGAAGAGCGCGTGGTCGTGCAGGGCGCGGCCTACGGCCCTGGTTCAGTCCAGATGACCGACACGCACTACGCGACCTACGCCGTGCAGGCGGGGCTCGTGGAAGCCACACCGATTCCGAAGCGCGAGCACTACGTCTTGCCGCCGATGGATGTGGCCCAGCCAGAGGTCACGGACGAGTCCAGCGAGCGCGATGCCGTGGACGAGGCCGTGCTGGCGATTGGCGATCCTGCGCCCGCAGAGCCGGAGACGCCCGAAGCGCCAGCCGACGAGCCCGAGCCCGCAGAATCGGCTCCTGACGCGCCTGAAGAGGCCGTGGAAGAGGACGCCGAGGACGAGGACGAGGCCGAGGACGAGGCCGATGAGCCAGACGAGGACGCTGCTCCCGTCTAACTGAACGCACGCAAAGACCGCCAGCGTCTTTCAGGGGCGCTCCAGAGAGGAGGCGGCAATGGTTGACCAACCGTCCGTGAAGCAGCAGCGCAGTCGTGCGCGCGGCACGATGACGATTTTGAGCGGTGCCACGGACTCGGACGAGTTCATCAGTGGTGGCCGCTCCGCAGTCCTGATCCACGTCCCGACGATCACCTCAGCGGCTCTCACCTTCAAGGTGCGCGTATCGGCTGATGATGACCTGACACTGCTCACTGATATGAGCGGTACGACGGTCACGATCCCAACGAGCACGGGTGCGTTCACGCGCATGGTTCCGCTGCTCTCGGGCTACTACTCGTTCCAGATCATCGCTGACAACGCGCAGGGTTCCGATCGCACCTTCTACGTGACCGCAGTGGGTGACAACGCGACGCCAGTGATCTCGGATATCGAAGCCACGATCGTTTCTGGTTCGACCCTCACGGCTAATCAGGGCACGCAGGGATCTACTGCGAGTCCATGGTTCGTGGAGCCGGTTGGTACAGCCAGTAGCGGACCGCTCAATCCAAACGCTGCGGTGATGGCCGACAACATCGCGCTACCGACCACGACCGAGGTTGGGGCGGTTAATCAGGTCTACGACGGTACGAACCTCGACCTGATGCGCTCAGCAGTCGGTGCGGCGGCGACTGGCGTTGGTGTGGCCGGTGTGGCGCTGATCCCGACCAACCTCGCTGTCACGACGCCGTTGGTGATCGCATCGACGGCTGCCGAAGCGAGCCACGTCATCAAGGGATCTGCGGGGACGCTGTACGGATTCGTGGCTGAGTCCACAGTCACGCAGTTCATCCAAATCTACGACTCCACGACGCTGCCGGCTGATGCCGTTGTCCCATTCCTGACTGTTGCGATTACGGCGAACGTGCCAGTCGCGGTGCAGTTTGGCGACCTCGGCATCCGCTGCGCGACAGGGATCGTGATCGGTAATTCGACCACGTATCTCACGAAGACCATCGGTGCGGCTAACACGCTTTTCAATGTGCAGTACGAGTAGGAGGGCAGACCAATGGCAACAATCAGCGGTGGTTCTGCCCCTACCGAAGCAGTCGATTACCAGATATTCGCTGCCTCGGGCGCGGGCACATGGACAAAGCCGAGCGGCGCTACCTCGAAGTCCGTCACGATCGTGCGCGCCTGGGGCGCGGGTGGCGGCGGCGGCGGTGGGAAGAACGGCTCGATCGCTGAGTCCGGTGGTGCAGCAGGTGGCGGCGGCGCGTACGTCACCGCGTACCTCGCGACCACACTGCTCGGCAACATTGAGACGACGGGCGTAGGCGCAGGCGGCACATCCGGTGCGGCCACGGCCAACGGCGGCGTCGGTGGATCCACGACCTTTGGCGCATGGCTGACCGCCTTCGGTGGCGGCGGTGGTGTCGGCGGCGCGACCGGACTCAGCGCGGGCGGTGGTGGTGGCGGCGGGTCGGCCTCAGCCGGAGCCGTGGGCTCCGGTGGCACCGCTGGCCTCGGCGGCTACCCCGGTACGCAACTGGGCGCGGCGACGATCAGCGGTGGCGGTGCTGACGGCGGCAACGCCTCCACAGCCGTCGTGGGCACACAGAGCGCGGAGTTCGGCGGTGCAGGAGGCGGCGGTGCGGTCAGCAACGGCACGGGCCGTCTCGGTGGCGGCTCGCTCTGGGGTGGCGCGGGCGGTGGTGGTGGAGGCGGGATGTCCGCTGGCCCTACGGCCAACGCCTCGGGTGCTGGTGGGCTCTCCGGTTCCTACGTCTCGGGCGGCGGAGCCGCTGGTGGCGCGGCCACGGGCGCAGCCGGCACCCCCGGCACGGTCACGACGATGGATCGCGGCGGTGGTGGTGGAGGCGGTGGTGGAGCGAACGCGGCTGGCACGGGCGGCGTCGGCGGTGTCGGTGCCGTGCGCGGTGGCGGCGGCGGCGGTGGTGGTGCAGGCACGTCGGCGGGCGGCGCGGGCGGTGTGGGCGGCATCGGCCGGCTTGAAATCATAACAATTCTGTAGATTGAGGCTGTGCCTGTGACCTACAAGGGCTTCCCCAGCGTGGACGACTACGTAGCGCATCTCGTCTTCGATCAGGTGCGCGCCGAGGGCGCGATCACGACCTACGAGGTGGTCGATCGCCTCGACCCACAGCAACTCGTCTCGCGCATCGTCGGCGTGTTCGACGCCGAGGGCGAGATGCTGACGCTGCGCGATGAGTTGCGCCGCAAGTACGCGACGCAGATCGATTTGCGGGTGCGCGCATGAGCGGCACGACGCCATGGCAGGCGCAATCGAACGTCGAGCCCATCGCGGCGGTGACGATCGAGGCGATCGCCAACATCGCGGCCTTTAACACCGTGTCGGGGTGCGCGGCGACGTACTCGGGCGCGAACATGGACGTGACGCTCGCGGCGGGGGTCATCACCCACACCTCGGCGATCGTGGCGTCCGCTGGTGGCTCGGTGACGCTCGTTAGCGACCCCACGAACCCGCGCTGGACATACATCTACGAAAGCTCGCTCGGTGTGCCCTCGCTGATCTCCGGATCGGCCGCGGCCACCCCAGCAGTGCCCGACCCAGGCGCGAACCCCACCAACCAACTGGTCTACGTGCAGGCCGCGCTCACAGTCGCCACGAATGCGACCTACAAGCTCGACAAGCGCGTGATGGCCACGAGCCCTGTGATCCTCGCGGGCTCCTCGACGGCTGCCACCTCTACGACTTCCACCTCGGCGGTGGACTTGGTGTCGGTGGTCACGAGCATGCCGGTGGCGCTGCCCTTCCGCGTCGAGGTGAACTACCGCAAGCAAGCGCTCGCCGCCCAGACGATCGGGATCGGGCTCAAGCTCAACTCCACGACGGTGATCACGGCAGGAACATCGGCGGACACGTCGCTGGCGCTTTCTTCCGGTACGCAACGCGCCGAGGACGGACTGGCCGTAGCGAAGATCGGCCCGCGCTCGTCTGCGAACTATCTCAACGGGGCGATGTGGTCGTACATGACGCGTGTATCGGCGTCTGGTGCGGTCGCGCAATCGGGGCCGTCCGCCGTTGCGGCCGACCTTGCCGCCGTGCTCCCCAACGCGACGATCACCGCCGTGGTGATCCGAGCGATTAACAACACGACCTCGAACGCGGCTGAAGTGACGAGCATCCGCGTGCTAGCGGGATTGGACTGAAATGAAGGCGATTCGCTACGCGCACAAGGGACAATTCCTCCAGAACACGTTGTTCTGGTCGCAGGCTGACTTCATCGGCGCGTTCCACGGCAACCCAGCCGATGTGATCTTCGATCCGGTGCTGGCAGCCGAGGAAGAGGCGCTGACGATCGAATCCCACAAGCAGGACTTCGGGGAGGCCTTTGGCATTCCTGTCGGCGAGATCGAGTGCGTGGTCGTCCAGTGGGACGGTGACGATGCATCGCTCCCGTTCGCAGACGACGCCAAGGGTGCGGTCGTGCGGCTGCCCGTACCTGAACCTGCCCCCGCGCCGCTGACGGCGTTTGAGCAGCTCAAGGATGCGCTGGCGGCTGCCCCGAACATCGCTCCCGCCACCAAGCAGGCGATCGCCGCGATTCAGGAGTAGCCCGTGGCCGATGCGACGATCACCGATCTCTATCTCCGCGTCTCGCAGAAGATCGGGAGCCGCACTGGCACCATTGGTACTGTCACGCCCATCACGGTCTCGATGGTCGATTACTTCGACGTGGAGCTGCTGGGCCTCGTCAACACGATCGGGTCGAATCAGGCGTTTCAGGGCAACCTGATCTTCGGTGACTCCGCAGGCGACCTCCACCAGTCCTTGATCAACAAGTGGACAGACGTGAGCGGCACGGCGCGCGTCCGTGACCTCGGCGACACGCCAGTTGCAGGGCAGCCGTACGTGCTGCTCGCGCCCGACGACTACTCGCTCAATGAGTTCGACATCGCCTTCGAGAAGGACTTGCGCGAGACAAAGCGCACCTACCGGCAGGTGATCCCGATCACGCCGAACCAGCGCGTGCAGTGGCTCAACGCCTGCCCGTGGTTGCAGGGCTCTGGTCAGGTCGATGCGGTCTACATGAACGTGTCGCCGATCTACCTGCACAACGAGGATTTCGCGCTCTGGCAGGAGGGCGCGCACGCCGCTCCTGACGGCTGGACGCTCTCCGGTGCAGGGGCGACCGTGCTGCGTGTTGCGGGCGGTCACCGCTCGGCCTACGCCGTGCAACTCACCTCGGGCGGCGGTGCAGCGGCGCAGTTGCGCCAGTCCGTCCCCACCACGTTTGTGCAGTGGCTCTTGCACCGCACCGCTGCCGTAGCGACACCGATACGCGGAGCCGCGTGGGCGCGCACGGGCGATAGCAATGCCGTCCGCGTCGGCATCTACGACGGCGTTACGACGCATTACGCCTCGTACATCACGGCGGACGGGCTGCCGCACTTCCCCTCGCTCTCCGTGCCGATCACCGTGGGCACCAACGCCACGCAATCGGAATTCACGCTGGTGCTCGAGGTCGCGGCAGGTGGTCACACGGGCACGTTCGACGCCAGCCTGATCATGCAGAACACCACCACGGCGGACGTGTCCTACAACCTCAAGGATCAGGGATCGCCGTTCTATCAGGAGACCGAGGTGTACTCGGCGAAGCGCAACGCCGGTGGGCTGCCGCAGGTCGAGTACCAGACGTGGCCGAACACCTACGGGCAGATCATCGTCTACTCGCGCCGCGAGTTCCCCGCGATCGTCCCTGCGACCGATGGTTACGACACTGTGATCGAGCACCAGTACGCGCGTGTGCTCGAGGCGGGACTGTGTGTGTGGCTGCTCCAGAACCAGAAGCCGCAACAGGATCGCGCCCGCCTTGACCGCATCCTCGCCACTGAGACAAGCATCTGGAATCGGTTCAACGCCAACATCGTGGATCTCCCAGTGGCGAAGCCGCCCGTGCAAGTGCAAGTTGGGAGCGCCTAGCCCATGACCATGCCGAGCGCGGATCGCCTAACGATCACGCTGCCTGCCTCGTTGGGTGCAGCGGTCGAGACGCTGTCGCTCCAGATCGTTACGGACAAGAACGGCAAGCGCGCGATCCAGCGCAATCTGCGCGATGCCAACGCCTCGGATGCGGGGCGCACACGGCGCGTAGAGTTCGAGTTCTGGGGGCCGATTGGCCGCTCGCTCGAGTCCGCTTCTGGTGGGCTGGGCGTGGACTTCCTGCGAAACCTTGAGGCCCGCTACCAGCGCCAACTCACTTCGTCCATCGCACAGGTCGAGGTCGATCTGACAGGGGACGACCCACCCGGCCTCGAAGGCTCGGTGTTCGACATCGCGATCTTCGACACGGACTACTTCGGCTCAGACATCAGTGGCGGATCCGGCGGACTCCCGCCAGTGACGCACTTCGCGGAGCAGAACGGCTACCTGCTCGTGGCGCGCGGACTGTTGCTCACGCAAGTCGATATGAACACGACGCCATGGACGGTGATCACGACTACGGTGCTCGATGCGCCGATCCTCGATATGGATCACTGGTTCGGTAACGTCTACATCGCGCTCGGCTCAGGGACACCGATGCAGCGCGTCGTCGCAGTGCTGGTCACGGGGCCGGTACTTGAGGACGTGACTTCCGACAGCCCCAGCGGGCTGGTCTACGCGACTGCGATCAAGCGCGGCAATGACCGAGTGTGGTACGTCGATGCCGAGCACCACTCGCGAGACGCGGCAGACGACGTGTACAACTTCGTCGGCTACACGCTCGACGCCTTCTCGACGCTGGCATTCCCGTTCCAGGTCGGCGACCCGATGCTGGGCGTCAACGGCCTCGGCCCTTTCGGCCCTTTCACGGCTGAGGGTCAGGTGGACGCCATCTACACGTTCACGCCACAGGGTGCGACGGTGAAGCTCTCCAAGGCGCTCGATGCGATCCATTCGACGCTCAACGGGGCGCAGTTCGCAGACCCCGGCTTCGGCTGGAACTATTACACGAGCATCGCCGGCCTGCGCGCCTTCAACCTCGGCGGCGTGGACAACCCGATCGGCGTCGGTGAGCGGATGCGCGGCTTCACCGGCCACAACGGCCTCGCGACGGCCATCTTCCCGGCCCGTGGTGAGCTCTTCGTGGTCTACCGCACCACCGCTGGAGCCCTCTACGGCTACCGCTGCCAGTTCGGCAACGAGACGGGCGGGACGGGCCAGCCGTTGATGTTCCCGTGGTTCTACATGGCTGCTGAGGTGTGCGGGGCGATCTTCACCAGCACTACGCCGAACGCGCCGATCGAGACCACGCAGCAGTTGACGGTGATCCGCGGTGCAGGGACGAACCTCAAGCACATGGCGATCGCCGCGACGGGCATGGACAACCTCTCGACGGTCACGTACTCGGTGGCGGGCGGGTCAGCCTACCTCACGACGCTCGACCGCAACCCGAACCTGCTCAAGAACACGCGGCTGCTGCGAGCACGCGCGCAGAACATGACGAGCGGCGACGCGTGGGCGTTCTCGGCTTCGTTCGACGCCAACCCCAACGCGCCAGCGAGCGCGTCATACAGCGCGATCGGATCGCTCACGGCAAACGGCGAGACGACGATCACACCGGTCACGGCGGGCGTGCCGCAGACCTCGATTTCGGGGCACTCGGTGAAGATCAAGATCGACCAGACCGCCGCAGGGTCAGGTGCGAGCACGAGTCCGCCGGCACTCATTGGCAATCTGGACTATGAGTACGACGAGCGCCCCGAGCAGATCGAGGAGTTTGCGGTGGACGTGCTGCTGGAAGGCCCGCAGTACCAGGACAACCAGACGTGGCATTACCTCAACGATCTCGTTGGGTCGCGCGTCTCAGGGGCCTTTGCTACCCAGTGGCCTGACGACATCGTGGCTGCCGTGGACGCGGACTCGGGTGGCGGGCAGCTCTATTGCATGCTCAACAGCGTTACGAAGCGTCAGGACGCATCATCGGACGTGGAGGCCGTCACGCTTGTATTTACTGCGTGGCCAGCCGCGGCGGCGTTGAGCGCATGACCCAGCAACAGGAGTGGGGATTCAGGAACGTGGACGCGCAGCCGTCGAGCGAGTCACTGGCGGGACGCATGAATGCCTCACCAACAGGCAGGCAGATGGCGAACGACGGCTCATTTGTGAAGGCCATCTATACGGTTGACCCGGCTCTTGCGCTGATCTCGCCCGCTAACGGACTCGAGGTGACGTGGGACGATGCCGGTGTGATCAAAGACTGCAAGTTCGCGCGCGAGACCGGATGGAAGTATTCGGTCGCCTATTCCTGATGAAGTTGTCAGCCAGAGGCGTACATGCTGACGTACGCCGAATGACGTGTGTATGAATCTGTGAAGGCGCGATAATGGAGCAGGACTGGCGGACAACGGCGCTGGCTTCCGCTGCTGCGCTCACGGTGGCAGCGGCGGCGTGGCGTTACTTCCTCTGGCCGTTCTTTCGAGCGGTATGGGCTGCGATCCTTGCCGCGCCTCAGATTCGAGACGACTTGCGTGATCTACCCGAGCTCATCCAGGCACTCCGTGACCTGATCGCGGACGACCTTCCCGGCAAGGTCACCTCGCTTGAGGCCCGCATCATCATCCTCGAAGCCGAAGTGAACAGGCTCCGTTCGCCCGCGATCGCAGGTGGCGAGGGTGGCCCAACGGAGCCGTTCATGAGGAGCGAGTCATGACCCAGTTCTCGAAGATGTGGATCGACATCGAGGCGCTGCTAAAATGAGTGCGGACGCGGCGCTTAGGACGCCCGTCCGCGTGACACCGGAGGTCAGTCCGATGCGTCCTCAGATTAGCGTGGTAGAGCGGCTTCTAGCCAAGGTTGATTTCGATGGTCCGCTTCCTGAGCATCATCCAGAACTCGGCCAGTGCTGGATCTGGACTGCGAGCCATTACCGTGATGGCTACGGCGCGTTCGGCGTAGGTCGTAAAGTCAGAGCCGCGCACATCGTTTCCTACATCCTGCTCATTGGGGAAGTTCCTGACGGACTCCAACTAGACCATTTGTGCAGGAATCGTGGATGCCCCAATCCGTGGCACCTTGAGCCCGTCACGCACATCGAGAACATCAGGCGCGGAGATGCCGGCGGCTATCTCAAACGCCGAACTCACTGCCCACAGGGCCATGAATACACGCCAGATAACTCGATCCATCTGCCTAACGGCACAAAGAATTGCCGCGAGTGTCACAGAGCCCGTTGCCGAGACTACATGCGGCGAAAGCGCCAAGGGAGGCTGGTCACATGACGCTATTCAGCAAGATGTGGATTGATATAGAGGACCCGCACGCCTCACCGGATACCGCAGCCAATGCGGCCTTCATTCAGGCTGGCGTTGACCAGTGCGCGCGACGCATCTTCTCCGGTATCTATGGCAACGAGGGATCGCTGCAGCGCATCATCGGCGACTACATGGGCTTTGCCGGCTACCCGTACGACCGCGCCTCGGGCGATGGCGTGCCGGACGTGAACAACGTCCCGGTCAACGGCATGACGGTCACCTACGAGCAGTTCAGCCTTGACCGCCAGTGGAACGGTCACGCGGTCGATATCCAGGTGCGCCGCAATGATGACGGCTCGCTCGAGTACGGCGTTGACCTCTCGAACTTCACGGGCGTCCCTGACGCGGCGTGGTTCGAGGGACTGTGGAGCGATGCGAACTTCCCGATCCGCTTCATCATCTTCGGCGACCAGATGCCGTTCGTGACGCGCGCACAGGTGGCGAATGCCGAGGCCACTGGCCGCGCGTTCGACTGCCAGTTGTACACCTACATCAACATGCCGGGCGGCGACTACTACTCGGGCCGCGACGCCGCGCAGCAAGTGGATGACGCGCTCGACCAGATGGGCGTGGCCGAGGCGGCTGCGGTGCCCGCGCCTGAGAACGAGTGGTCATCGTTCGCGGTGATCGCCAGCGAGACGTTCAGCGTGACTATCAGGAAGGTTTAGGAGACTGACCATGGACTTTTTGAATGACAAGCGATGGGAAGTGGCGCTCGGTGCGCTGATGCCAGCCTCGGCTCGGCGCTCAATGACGACGGCGTGACGGTGGTGGAGGTCACGAGCGGGCTCCCTCCCGAGGTGGCGAAGTACCTTCCCGCCGGCGGCAAGGCGTATTTGTTCACGACGAAAGCAGGTGCGTGATGGGAACTGCGAATCAAAAGTCTTTGCGTGACGGTGTAGTAGCAGGAGCGCCCACCTCGGCGTCGGTGCTCATCCTCGTGCATTTTGGGATGCCGCTGGAGCTCGCCGTGGCGGTCGCCCCGTTCGGCCTCGTGGCGTGGATGCGCTTCTACCGCGCCTTGCGGGCGATGCAGAACCCGGTCGGCGCGTTCATTCGATCCATGGACGACCCCGCAGCCGTGAGCGCCTGATGGCGTGGGTTCAAGCGCAAGACTCTGGCGTGGCTCACTGGTACACCAGCACCGAGGTCGCAGCCTGTGACCGTCACCCGATCCCACCCGGCAACGCTCGCAAGATGGTGGGGAGTGACTTCTGTGAAGGCTGCAAGGCAACGAAGAACGTGATCCTCGGCTAGCGTGCCACCAGCGGCCCAATAAGGCGATTCTGCGGCGCTTACTGCTTCGGCTTGAGGGATTGGGCCTCGACCTCTTCCACCATCACCAGTAGCCCTTCCTCGTTGGCGGACTTCACGCGCTCGATGCGCCCTGTGAGTTCTACGAGGTGGGTCAGGTCGTCGTCCACGATCAGGCCAGCGTCCTTGATGCCGTCGATCGCGGCCTTGAGGGCATAGATGGCGTTCCCGATGTCAGCGGGTCGGTAGGCTCCGTCTGAGCGGGCGCTGGTACAACGGAGCGTGAGCGTCATGCGGGCGGGGTCTAGCGGGCTGTGGAGGGCTCTCACGGCATCTTCCGCGAGTAGGCCGAGGCACACGTCACCGCGCATCTCGCGCTTGTAGTGGCTGATGATCGCCGGCACACGGCCAGTCTTGCGCTCTCCACGGTTCGGGCTCAGATACGTCGAGGGCAGCATCTTCGGCAGGAACACCTCGATGCTCCTCATGCTCCCTCCTCACAGAGCGCGCAGATCACGCGCCCGCCCTTGAACACCCGCCACTTCGAGCCATGCCCGCAGTCGGTCACACGTAGGCCCGGTGCTCGAAGCAGATGTGAGTGATCGCCATGAGCGCCCGCTTGCGGGTGTTGAAGGAGAGCAGCTGCACCTCAATGGGCAGGAAGGGCGCGTGAATGTGCCAGCCGTCCGCGTCCAGCCGCAGTTGGTACTTGGTCATGCGAGTCCTCCAGCCAGCGGCCTACCCGCGCTGATGCGACGAGCTCCCTGGATGCGCTTCGCTCGCACCATAGCGTCTGAGATGTCCTTTCGCTGGGCGTTGGTGTAGGTGGGCACCTCACGCCAGCCGCAGACGATGCAGTAGACCTCGTGATCGTTGTGCTCGTCTTGGGCGTAGACCAGCCGGCCAGCGCACTTCGGGCACTTCGAGCCTTCGATGAACCCTTGGCGGCTCATGCCTCACCGCCGAGCAGGCGTACCAGCATTCGCTTCCACCATGTGAACACCTTGGGCGGTGGTGCGGCCTGCAAGTAGGCGACGTAGGTGCGCTCTACCGTTTCGAGTTCATCGAGGATGCGGAGCCACATCTGCTCTCGTTCAGCCCACCAGCGGGCGCGGAAGTCCGCCTCGAGTGCCACGGTGCGGGCATCTTCCACCACGTCATATGAGGCGGTCATCGGGTGAGCCCTCCAAGGACAGAGGCCAAGGCGATCGCCAGCGAGCCCACTACCGCAGCCAAGAACACGACCCCGCCAATGACGAGCGCGATCAAGCCGTCTGAGTAGGCCCA
>Ga0114969_10001619_pt1 | contig 19084 bp, 19 predicted proteins | sample M_130807_MF_Meta_FD_87316 | JGI IMG/M metagenome (GOLD analysis project Ga0114969, IMG submission 87316) | Freshwater microbial communities from Lake Montjoie, Canada to study carbon cycling - M_130807_MF_MetaG | ecosystem: Environmental > Aquatic > Freshwater > Lake | place: Lake Montjoie...
CGGGTCGGTGTAGTCGTCGGCGGGCACGTACACGGCCTGCAGCGACGTAATCGAACGACCACGGGTCGAGGTGATGCGCTCCTGCAGCTGGCCCATTTCGTCGGCGAGCGTGGGCTGGTAGCCCACGGCCGATGGCATACGGCCGAGCAAGGTGGACACTTCGGATCCGGCCTGCACGAAGCGGAAGATGTTGTCGACGAACAACAACACGTCTTGGTTCTGAACGTCGCGGAAGTACTCGGCCATGGTGAGGGCTGAGAGCGCGACGCGAAGCCGGACTCCAGGTGGCTCGTCCATCTGGCCGAATACGAGAGCGGCCTTTTCGAACACGCCCGACTCTTCCATTTCGAGCATCAAGTCGGTGCCCTCACGGGTGCGCTCGCCGACACCGGCGAACACCGACACACCGCCGTGGTTCTGAGCCACGCGACGGATCATCTCGGTAATGAGAACGGTTTTGCCGACGCCGGCACCACCGAACAGACCGATCTTTCCACCGGCCACGTATGGGGTGAGCAGGTCGATGACCTTGATGCCTGTTTCGAACAAGCGCTTCGATGGCTCGAGTGCATCGAAGTCTGGGGCTGGACGGTGGATGTCCCAGCGCTCGACATCGGCGAAATCTGCATTGTCGCCGTCGAGCACCTCGCCCCACACGTTCCAGACGTGGCCCAAGGTGCGGTTACCGACGGGCACGTTGATGCCACGGCCGGTGTTGCGCACTGGTGTGCCACGGGTAAGACCGTCGGTTGGCTTGAGGCAAACGGCGCGAACGCGACCGTTGCCGAGTTGCTGAGCAACTTCGGCGAGCACGGTAACGGGCTTGCCGTCGACGTTGACGGTGAACTCGACGGCATGGTTCAACTCGGGCAGCGAGCCTCGAGGGAACTCAACGTCGATCACCGGGCCGGCAATGCCGACAACGCGACCGTCTTTGCGATCTGTTTCAGTCATGGTCATGGCTGTTGGTTCCTTGTGCTTTCTTGGCTCGTCTGCTCAGAGGTCGTTCGCGTTGTTTGTGCCTGCGGAGGACACAAGTGCGTTCGCTGATTGGGTAACTTCGCTGTCGTCGAGATCGACGTAGCGGACATTGGTGGCCTTGCCAGTGCCGAGTGCCTCGGCGCCGCTGACAATTTCCATGATCTCGGTGGTGATCGAGTCCTGGCGGGCACGGTTCATGATTCGAGCGAGGCTCTTGATGAGTTCCTCGGCGTTGTCGGTGGCGCTCTTCATTGCCCGCTGACGGAACGCATGCTCGCTGGCTGCTGCGTTGAGCAACGCTGCGTAGATGCGGGCTTCGACGTAGCGAGGGAGCAGGGTCTCGAGAATAGTCTCGGGATCTGGCTCGAACTCGTAGTCGCCGCCGCCGCCTGCTGGCTTTGCGTCGCCACCTTCGACTGTTTGGGTTTCGAGTGGCACCAAAGGTCGCAACACGACCTCTTGGCTACCCGCCGAGATGAAGCGGGTATACACCAGCAGCACCTTGTCGACTTCGCCGCTCTCGAACAAACCGACAACATGCTTGCCAATCTCGCGGGCATGGTCGTAGGTGGGGTTCTCGCTGAAGCCACCGAAGTTGGCGTTGCGGTTGTAGCCACGGAAGCGGAAGTAGTTGTCGGCCTTACGACCCACAGTGACGATCTCGTAACCAAGACCACCGAGTACATCGACTTTGATTTCGCCTTCGGCCGCACGCTGCACACCGGTGTTGTAACCGCCGCACAACCCGCGATCGGCGCTGATGATCACGTAACAGGTCTTTTTGACCTCGCCACGGCCAACGAGCAACGGAGCACCACGGCCAGCACCTGCTGCAGCGAGGTCTTTGACAACCTCGGTGATCTGATCGCTATATGGAACCGCTGCCTGCACGCGCGATTGTGCTTTCACAATGCGCGATGCTGCGATGAGTTCCATGGCGCGCGTAATTTTCTTCGTTGCCTGGACGCTACGAATGCGTCCGCGAAGAATGCGCTCCTGACCGCCGGCCATCTAGATCACTCCGTTGCCAGGGTCTTGTCGCTGTGCGCGTCGCCCACTTCACCGGCATCGGTGGCTGTGGGATCGGCTGCGCGAGCAGCAGCGGCGTCGGCATCGGCGGCGAGGAACTGGGCCTTGAAGGCAGCAACCAGATCGCCAAGTTCGGCTGGAACATCGGCCTTGGGGTTGGCGCGCATTCCGGCGAGCACACCGGCGTTGCGGGTACGCATGAAGTCGAGCAAGCCCGCCTCAAAGCGACGCACGTCGGAGACTGGCAGGTTGTCGAGGTAACCCTTGGTACCGGCGAACACCACGACCACTTGCTCTTCCACAGGCATTGGGCTGTTGAGCGGCTGCTTGAGCAACTCAACGAGGCGGTAGCCGCGCTCGAGCTGGGCCTTGGAGATTGCGTCGAGCTCTGAACCAAACGTTGCGAAGGCTTCGAGCTCACGGAACTGAGCAAGGTCGAGCTTGAGCGTGCCGCTGACGGTCTTCATCGACTTGATCTGCGCAGCGCCACCCACTCGGCTCACCGAGATACCCACGTCGACGGCTGGACGCACACCCGACTTGAACAGGTTGTCCTGCAAGTAGACCTGACCATCGGTGATCGAAATCACGTTGGTTGGAATGTAGGCCGACACGTCGCCTGCTTTGGTCTCGATGACCGGCAAGGCGGTGAGCGAGCCTGCGCCGCGCTCGTCGCTCAACTTGGCGGCACGCTCGAGCAAACGGCTGTGGAGGTAGAACACGTCGCCGGGGTAGGCCTCGCGGCCCGGTGGGCGGCGCAGCAAGAGCGACACTTGGCGGTATGCCTCGGCCTGCTTGGAGAGGTCGTCGTACACGATGAGCGCGTGCTCACCGTTTTCCATCCAGTGCTGACCCATCGCGCAACCGCCGTAGGGGGCGAGGTACTTGAAGGGGGCTGGCTCGCTGGCAGGTGCTGCCACAACAACGGTGTATTCCATGGCGCCGTACTGACGAAGCGTCTCGACGGTCTGGGCAATGGTGGAGCCCTTCTGGCCGATGGCGACGTAGATGCACTTCACGCCAAGGCCACGCTGGTTGATGATGGCGTCGATGGCAACAGTGGTCTTGCCGGTCTTGCGGTCGCCGATGATGAGCTGACGCTGGCCACGACCGATTGGGGTCATTGCGTCGATCGACTTGATACCGGTCTGCAGTGGCTCGTGCACGGGCTTGCGACCCATGATGCCAGGCGCCTGAATCTCGACTCGGCGCTGGATGCTGCCGACGATGTCGCCCTTGCCGTCGATGGGCACACCCAATGCGTTGACCACGCGGCCAAGCATTGCGTCGCCTACCGGCACCGACAAGATGCGGCCGGTTGCCTTCACAGGCTGACCCTCTTCGATTGCGTCGGCGTTGCCGAGAACAACGGCACCGATCGAGTGCTCGTCGAGGTTGAGGGCCAAGCCCACCGAACCATCGGCGAACTCGAGGAGTTCGTTCACGCCGCAGTCGGGCAAGCCGGTGACGCGGGCAATACCGTCGCCAACTTCGGCAACGCGACCAACGGTGCGGGCCTCAAGTGAAGGCTCAAAGCCCTCGAGGTTCTTCTTCAGTGCTGCGGCGATGTCGCCGGCGCTCAGGGTGAGCTCTGCCATGTCGTTTCCGTTTCCTATGGTGTCCGGCTCTTAGAGCCGGGCCTTCAACTGGTCGAGGCGGGTACGGACGCTGCCGTCAATGACGGTGTCGCCCACAGTGGCGACGATTCCTCCGAGTACGGAAGGATCGACGACTACTTTTAGGTTCACTTGCTTGCCGGTGGCGTTGGCCAACGCGGCTGCGAGTCGGGTCTGCTGATCGGCGCTGAGCGCCACGGCGCTGCGCACTTCGGCCACCTCGAGGTTCTTGGCGCTGCTGGCGCGAAGGACGAGCTGATCGATGATTGCAGGAAGGTCACGACCGCGGCCGGAACCCACCACCATGCTGACCAACTGAGTGGTCGTTGCGGTGGCCTTGCCGCCGATGAGATCTTCGATGATGGCCTGACGCTTGGCGGCAGGAATCATCTCGTCGGTGAGAGCGCTGCGCAATGCCTCGCTACTTTCGTAGCTACGGGCAAAACGGAACAACTCGTCTTCGACCTCGTCGAGCGAGCCCTCGGCGCGTGCGATTTCGAACAGCGCCCGGGCGTAGCCCTCAATACGTGCGTCGCTCATGCGGAGGCACCCACTTTCTGGATGAATGCTTCGATCAAGTCTTGATGCGTTGCATCGTTGATCGACTCGGTGACTGCTCGTTCGGCGGCGGTGGCCGACAAGCGGGCGATCTCGCCGCGCAATTCGTCGGCGCTGCGACCCCGTGCGGTATCGATGTCGGCGACGGCGCGAGCTTTGAGCTCGACAACTTCGGCCTCGAGGCGAGTGCGGCCATCGGCCAGCATTGCGTCGGCCTGCACGGCAGCATCGGCCAGTAGACGCTGGCGCTCGGCACCAATGTCTCCCTTGGCCTGGCGAATGCCAGCGGCCTCGGTGGCTGCAGATGCCTTATCGGATGCTGCATCGTCGAGTTCTTTTTGAATGCGCGCTGTGCGAGCAGCCATGGCCTTCTTGATGCCGGGACCGGCGAACTTGAAGAGCAAACCAAAGATGATCAGCGCCGCAAGAATGCCGTAGATCATCTCGGCCTTTTCGGGCAGAATCCACGACCGGGTGGTGATGCCTTCGCTGTCTTGGCGAGGTGGCTCGCCAGCATGGGCAACGAGACTGGCGATGCGAATCAATGCGTTCATCGTGCAACTCCTGCGCTCATCACTTCGAGAACCACTCGGCTGACCACTGCAGCATCAGGCGTCTTGCCGACAGCAAGCTCGATGGCCCGACCGCTGACATCGCCAACAGCTGACTCAATCTGCGACTGCACCGCTTGACGCGCTGCATCGTTGGCGGCAGAAGCCGCTGCACGCTGCTCGGCGATCTCGGCACCAACTGCCGCCAGCTTGGCGGCACGTTCGGTTTCGAGCGTCTGACGAGCGGCGTCGATGTGAGCTGCAGCCTCGGCCTTGACACCAGCGAGCTGCGCTTCGTAACCGGCGACCTCAGCCTTGGCCTCGGCGCGTGTTGCGTCGGCACCCTCGTGTGAAGCGCGGATGCTTGCATAGCGAGCGTCCATACCCTTCTTCAGACGTGGGTACAGCACGAAGCGCATGAGCACGGCGAAGACCACGAATGATCCACCGCCCCAAGCGACTTCTTTGAGCTCGGGCGCGATGGGGCTCGGACCTGGGTTCACTTCGACCGTTGCTTCGGTTTCCGTCTCGCTCGCAGTGACCACGCCTGATTCAGCGATCTGCGGATCAAACGCAACCGTGTCTGAGGTAGCGGAATCGGAGGTAACGGTCGCTAAAGCCACTGGCTCTGGACTAATTGTCTGTTCTGCAGTTGAGTCCGGCGGCACGGATGCGAGATGCACCGTGTATGCCGAACCCGACTGGGTGACGACGGCTGTCAGCACGTCAGCTCCTTGTGGGAGTGGGTGGACGGATGGATTTAGAGGCCGATGAGAATGAAGACCACGAAGCCGATGAGGGCCAGTGCTTCAGTAAACGCGATACCGAGGAACATGGTGGTACGCACCATGCCGGCAGCCTCAGGCTGGCGAGCCATGGCTTCGACGGACTTGCCGACGATGTAGCCAATGCCGATGCCAGGTCCGATTGCGGCGATGCCGTACGCAAAACCGGCACCGATCGCTGCGTTGGCCTTCTTCTGCTCGTCGCCGGTGAGGGCTGCTGCAGCGATGTGTGAAATTGCTTCCATGGGATGGATTCTCCTGTGTTGGTTTCTCTGTGGGAGATGGGTTAGTGCTCGGCGTGTGTCGAGCTAGCGATATAAACAGCGGTCAAGATGGTGAAGATGTACGCCTGCAAGAAGACCACGAGCACTTCGAATGCGGTGAGAAACACCAGCATGAAGAACGGCAAGATGCCGCCGATGGTAAGAATCGGCACGTGGGTTTTGGCCTGGAACATTGCCTCGCTGAGCAATGCAAACGTGACCAGCAGGATGTGACCGGCGAGCATGTTCGCAAAGAGTCGCACCGTGAGCGACAGTGGGCGAACAATGATCGTGGAGAAGAATTCGATGAGGCCCACGAGCGGCTTCAATGCCACTGGCACTCCTGGGGGCCAAAGCAGGTGGGTGAAGTAGCTCAACTTCTGATGCTTGAGGCCGGTGCCGATGAAGATCAGCCAGACCAACAGCGACAAGAACAGTGGGATGGCGATACGCGCCGTCGCGGGCATCTGCAAGAACGGCACGATGCCGGTGAGGTTGCACAAAAAGATGAACACGAAAAGGCTCAGCAGGAACGGTGTCCAAGCAAGCCCCTCTTTGCCCATCGTCTGCATGATGACGCTGTCTTCGATGAACTCAACCGACGTCTCGGCCAAGTTGCGAATGCCGGTAGGCGCTACAGAGGCGTCCTTGCTGCCGGCAAGCAAAAACACGAGGCTGCCAATCACCGCTGCGGCAACGGCAATGAGCGAGATCTTGTTGAACGACGAAAAGAGATCGTGCCAGCGCAAGATTTCGTTGATTGGTGGAAATTCAAGACCGAACACTTTTGATCGGTTCCTCTCAGTGCGAGCGAGATGGTTTAAGGCCGGGGTAAGCCAGCGAGGCAGCGACGTACTTCAGTTCCCATGCGAGGAGACCGAGGTGCGACACGATAATTGTCAATCCGAGGGCTGGACGCGAAATCCAGCCCGCATCTTTGACCAGATACACGGCCAAGAAAAGCATTGCGAGACGGATCAGGTACCCGAACAGAATGGCACCCATCATCAGTCCGAGTGAAATTCGAGCGGTAACAGCGATCAGACCTGCGGCGATGCCGAAGTTGATGAGCACCAAAGCGAGCGCGTAGGCCGAAGATGCAACGCCAGACATCGACCAGATGATGCCGCACAAGGCGATGAGCACTGGCCCAACGATGAGGCCACGACGGATCATGTCGCGAGACACTTCGACCTCGGGGGCTGCGCCCTCGAAGCGAGTGGTCATTGGGGACGATGTATCGGTCATCACCGAACCGCCGCCTTGCCATCGCGGCTGAGGTCACGTCGCTGTGCCTCAAGCTCTTTCATACGAGCGTCGTAGCCGTACCACAAGCTCGCAAACTGGCCAACGATTCCAAGCACGACGAACACGATCATGAAGACGGGCTTCGTGCCGAGCCATGTGTCGAGCGCATAACCGAGGCCCAAGAACATCACCACGAGAATGGCAAATTCCATGCCACGGCCGAGGCCGTCGTTGGTGTTCACGCGTTTGCGGGGGCGGAGGTCCATGTCGTGGGGTGTGCTCACACGGCTTCGACGGCGGTGCCGAAGCGCTTGTGAATGCGGGAACAATCTAGCGTCCGGTTTCCGAATTCTCCAATTCGGAGTCGTGGTTCTCGGCGCGAAGGGCCCGGTTGCGGCGGACCTCGGGATGCAACACCGTGTAGAGGCCCAAGCCCAGCGCCATCACGCCCAATGTCGCGAGCGTGGCACCTCCGGTGGTGAAGACCGGATAGAGCACAAACGCCGACAACAACGCTGTCCAAAGCCACAAAATCAGCACGCTGCGACGCTGACCGTGACCCAAGTTCATCAAGCGGTGGTGCAGGTGACCCTTGTCGGCCGTAGCAAGCCCTTGTCCCCTACTGGTGCGACGAATAATCGCGAACAGCGTGTCGAGGATGGGAACACCAAGGATGAACAGCGGGATGAACAACGGGGCAAAGAAGAAGTACGACTGACCGAACTGCTGCTGGGTGACCGGGTCGGCACGGCCTCCGACGACACTGGTGGCAGAGGCCATCAGCAAGCCAAGCAGCAGCGCGCCGCCATCGCCCATGAAGATCTTGGCGGGGTTGAAGTTGTGCGGCATGAAGCCAAGGCAGATACCTACGGCGATGATGCACACCAACGGACCGATGCTGTCGTTGGCGAGCAGGCCCTTGTTCTGCAGTTCAGTGCTGTACAAAAAGAACGACCCCGAGGCGATGGCGACGATGCCTGCGGCGAGCCCGTCGAGGCCATCGATGAGGTTGATGGCCTGCGTCATTCCGAGCAGCCACACGATGGTGACGAACGGAACCCACTCGTCGGGGAGAAAGAACACATCGACGCGCGGCACGCGGAAATAGAACATGGTGACGCCGTAGTACACCAGTGCACTACCAGCGAGAACCGTGCCCAACACCTTTGCTGGCGCGGAGATATCGCGCACGTCGTCGAGCAAGCCAAGCCCAAAAATAATCGCGGCCGCAATGAGAACGCCGCGTGGCTCAGAGTTTCGCGAGTACAGCGAATCGAACGAATCCATCAGCCGGCTCAGCGCAAGCGCCACCACAAAGCCAATGAACATGGCGATGCCACCCACATCGGGAGTTGCAACTTTGTGCACGCGACGTTCGTCGGGGGCCACGACCCATCCGAGTCGATTGGCGACCTTAATGACAACCGGCGTGAGGACGAACGTGGTGCCAGCCGCGCAGCCGCCAACTATGAGGTACGCGGCTGTATCTGGCATCGGGACGACTTTAGTTCGCCAGCCCCAAGAACAAGAGCCTCAGGAATACACAGGGAAACGAGCGCACAACGCCGCGACGCGTTGGCGAACGTCGGCGAGAACCGCTGTGTCGTCGCGTCCACGTAATGCCTCGGCAATGAGCTCAGCGATCTGAACCATCTCTGGCTCTTTCATACCCTGCGTGGTGACGCTGGGCGTACCGATTCGTACGCCACTCGTAACGAATGGGCTACGCGTGTCGTTCGGAACGTTGTTCTTGTTGAGCGTGATGCCCGCTTCGTCGAGAACAATCTGCGCTTGCTTGCCGGTGAGTTCGGCATCGAATGGGCGCAGATCGACCACCATCAAGTGGATGTCGGTGCCACCACTGACAAGGCGGAAACCTTGGTGCGCCAAGGCTGCAGCCAAAGAAGATGCATTTGCAACAATCTGATGCGCATAGGCGCTGAAGCTTGGGTGCATTGCCTCGCGGAAGGCCACGGCCTTGCCAGCTATAGCGTGCTCGAGCGGACCACCTTGGCTACCTGGGAACACCGCCTTGTCGATCGTGGCGGCGTGCTCGGCCTTCGACAGAATGCAACCGCCGCGCGGCCCGCGCAAGGTCTTGTGCGTAGTGAACGTGACGACGTCTGCATACGGCACAGGGTTGGGGTGAGCACCACCCGCGATGAGGCCGGCCAGGTGGGCCACATCGAACATCAGCAGAGCGCCCACTTCGTCGGCAACGCTCTTAAACACCTCAGGGTCGAGGCGACGGGGATAGCTGGTGGTACCGGCGACGATCATCTTGGGGCGATGCTCGAGCGCGAGGTCGCGCATCTTGTCGAAGTCGATGCGCTCGTCGCTGGGGTCAACCTTGTACGACACGAAGTTGTAGAAAATGCCACTGGCATTCACGGGAGAGCCATGGGTGAGATGGCCGCCGTGATCGAGGCTGAGGCCCATCACGGTGTCGCCGGGCTCGAGCAGACCGAGATAGACCGCCATGTTGGCGCTGGCACCACTGTGCGGCTGCACGTTGGCGTGCTCGGCGCCGAACAGTTCTTTGACGCGTGAAATTGCGAGCGCCTCGATGTCGTCGACGATCGCGTTTCCGCCGTAATAGCGCTTGCCCGGGTAACCCTCGGAGTACTTGTTGGTGAGCACCGAACCCGTTGCCCGCATGACCGCCGGCGACGTGAAGTTCTCGCTGGCAATGAGCTGCAGCCCGGTGGACTGACGCGTGACCTCTCGGTCGATGAGGTCGAATACCGCTGTGTCTGGGGCAATCTCAGATGGCCAAGGCATGTGGTGTGTCTCCTGTGTGTGGCGACGAATCGGCGGGTGCCAAAACGTCAGCGAAAGAATTCTTGGGTTTCGATTTCGGTGATCTGCTCGACACGGCGCTCGTGACGGCCGCCTTCGAACGCGGTCTTCAAGAACAACGCAACGATCTCTTCGGCAAGGCCGACGCCAACGACTCGCGCTCCCATGCTGAGCACGTTGGCATTGTTGTGCTCGCGGGCCATGCGGGCGGTGTAGAGGTCGTTGCAGAGCGCTGCGCGCACACCACGAACCTTGTTCGCCGCAAGTTGCTCGCCTTGGCCGCTGCCGCCAAGCACGATGCCGAAGTCGGCGTCGCCGTTGCGAACGGTGCGGCCCACGCCTGCGCAGATGGGCGGATAGTCGCAACTCTCGGCACTGTGCGTGCCTTGGTTGTCGACCATATGTCCGGCGGCCTCGAGCACCTTCACGAGGTGCTCCTTCAGTTCGAAGCCGGCATGATCAGACCCAATGGAGATGCGTGACACGTGACAAGTGTAGAGCGGCGGGCTGCACTCGCCCCTTACGCAGAGTTGCACGTATCCTCAGCGCCTATGCCTCTCGACCCACGAACCCCCGTACTCATCGGCGGCGGACAATATGCACACCACGCCGCGCAGCTCGCCGATGCCATGCACCCGGTGGAGCTCATGGCCGCTGCAGTAGAACGCGCCACTGCCGACGCAGGCTTGGCGTCAACGCCGAATCCCGATTCGATTCGCGTGATCAGTTTGCTCACATGGCGCTACGGCGACCCGGCCTATGTGCTGGCCCAGCAACTCGGCCTGACCCCGCGCGAAACCGTGCTCACAACCAACGGCGGTAACAGCCCGCAAACGCTGGTGAACTCCACCGCGATGCAGATTCAAAACGGCCAGCTCGACATCGCAATCCTCACCGGCGCCGAGGCGTCACGAAGCCGCATGCGGGCTCGCCGCGACGGCATCGATTTCGACTGGCCGAAGGCGCCTGACTCTCAGGTCCCAACGGTGATGGGCAAAGACCTCGACATGAGTCATCCCACCGAACGCGCTCACGGCATCTTCATGCCCGTGCAGGTGTATCCAATGTTCGAGACAGCAATTCGCGCTGCCGCTGGCCGCACTGTCGAAGAGCAAGAGCTGATCACCAGCGAACTCTGGGCACGCTTCAGCGAGGTCGCCGCAACGAATCCAAACGCCTGGAGCCAGCAAGCGCGCACAGCAGAAGAAATCCGCACGCCAAGTGCCTCGAACCGCATGATTGGCTTTCCGTACACGAAGTACATGAACTCGAACAACGATGTCGATATGGGCGCAGCGCTCATCATGTGCAGCGCCGAAAAGGCGCAGGCGCTGGGCGTGCCGCGCGACCGCTGGGTGTTCATCCACTCGGGCGCCGATTGCCACGAGCACAGCTTCATGTCGAACCGTTACAGCTTCTCCAAGACTCCGGCCATCGAACTCGGCGGACGCCTGGCGCTTGAGCTCGCCGGCATGACTATCGACGACATCGACATCGTCGATCTCTACAGCTGCTTCCCGTCGGCCGTTCAGTTGGGCGCCCAATCGTTGGGACTCTCGCTTGACCGCCAACTCACCCGCACCGGTGGTTTGCCATTCGCTGGCGGCCCCTGGAACAACTACGTGATGCATGCAGTCGCCACCACGATGAACGACCTCCGCGATGGCGCTGGCACCAACGGGCTCGTGTGGGGCAACGGCGGCTACGCAACAAAGCATTCGTTTGGCGTGTACAGCACTCAGCCATCTGCGAATCCATTTCGTCACGCCGATCCGCAGGCCGAAATCGATGCGCTCCCTCGCCGCGAACTCGCCGACGGCGCCGACGCTGCCGGCAAGGTCACCATCGAGGCGTACACGGTCATTCACAACCGCGACGGCGTGCCAGAAACCGCCAACGTTTCGTGCCTCTTGGCCGATGGTCGCCGCGCGTGGGCCACATCAACCGACGCCGATCTCGCCGCAGCGATGTGCGTTGGCGAATGGGTGAACCGCAGCGTCACTCGAGACGCCGACGGAAAGATCAACGCCGACTAGCTACCGGTGGCATGCTCTAGGCCATGTCGTCAACCAACACGTCGCCCCTCAACGCATCACAGCCATCGATCATTCTCGACTGCGATCCCGGCCACGACGACGCAATTGCAATCGTCGTTGCCGCCCTACACACCAACTTGGTGGGCATCACCACCGTCGCAGGCAACGCACCGCTCACGATGACCACGCGCAATGCGCTGATCATGACCGACTTGCTCCGCCTCGATACACCCGTGCACAGCGGAGCCGACCGACCGCTTGTTGCCCCACCACGACATGCCGGGTACGTGCACGGTGAAAGCGGCCTCGATGGCGCCGACCTTCCCGAGCCCACGCGCGGGGTCGATGGCGACAACGCAGTTGAGTTCATCATCGAGTCATGCCGCAGCACCGAAGGCATCTGGCTTGTGCCGGTCGGTCCGCTCACCAATATCGCGCTCGCTCTTCGCCTTGCGAGCGACCTCAAACATCGCATCGCCGGTATCTCGCTGATGGGCGGCGGTTCGTTCGGCAACCGCTCAGCCGCAGCCGAGTTCAACATCTGGGCCGACCCTGAAGCCGCCGCGATGGTCTACGAATACGGCGGCCCGCTGAAGATGGCCGGGCTCGACGTGACGCACCAGTTTCAGGCAACCCCCGATCGCATCGCCAAGGTCAGCGCGCTTCCCGGTCGGCTTGCTGAGTTGCTCGCCGACCTCTTGCATTTCTTTAGCGCCACCTACATGACCCGCCACGACGATATGGGCGGCGCAGCCGTGCATGATCCGCTTGCCGTGATGGCGCTCACCCACCCAGAGCTGTTCACCATCGTGCAGCGCCATGTGGTCATCGAGACCGCTGGCGACCACACCCGCGGCATGACCCTCATCGACGAGCGGGCGCTCATCGAGCGTCGCCCACCGAACTGCGACGTACTCACCCATGTCGAGGCCGACGCCGCGTTCGATGTGATCGTCGCTGCCATCGCCCACTTCAGCAGCTGACCAGCTTCGCCGAACAGTCCCCCGCGTTCGCTGCCGCGGTACTCTCACCACCATGCGTGCAGCCGTAATTCGTGATTGGCAACTCAGGGTCGACGACATCGACATCCCAACACCGGGTCCGGGCCAAGTGCTCACCAAGGTGTTGGCGTGCGGTATCTGCGGCAGCGATCTTCACTTGCTCTCCCACGGCAAAGAGCAGCGCGACATGGCCGAGAAGTTCCGCGAGGGTCTGGCACCGAACCCGGTGAGCATGCAGATGTTCGTGCCCGAACGCGACATGGTGATGGGTCACGAATTCTGCTGCGAGGTCGTCGAACTCGGCCCCGGCACAAACCGTTTTGCGGTTGGCGATGTCATCGTTTCGATGCCCGTGGCATTCGATAACACCGGACTGCACGGCATTGGTTTCAGCAACACCTACAACGGTGGCTACGCCGAGATGATGGTGCTCAACGAGATGCTCGGCATCAAGGTTCCAGCTGGCCTGCCTACCGATCTCGCAGCGCTCACCGAGCCACTCGCTGTTGGCGTACACGCCGTGGCCAAGAGCCGCATTGCAGTCGGCGACGCCGCCATCGTGTTGGGCCTTGGCCCGGTTGGCTTGGCCTGTATCGCCGAACTCCGCATGCGCGGCATTGGCCCCATCATCGCTGCCGACTTCTCGCCGCGTCGCCGCGCACTCGCCGAGAAGCTTGGCGTCGACATTGCGGTTGACCCACGCGAGACCACCGCTATCGATGCGTGGCGCAAGATCGATGGCTCTCGTCCGCTGGTCATCTTCGAAGCTGTGGGCGTGCCCGGAATGATCAACGAAGCAATGCGGGTTGCACCCAAAGACACCCGCATCCTCGTGGTCGGTGTGTGCATGCAGCAAGACCACATTCACCCGATGCTCGGCATTCAGGGCGAGCTCAACATCCAGTTCGCTTTGGGTTACGAGCCCGCCGAATTCTCATCTGCGCTCGAGGCAATCGCAGAGGGCAAAGTAGACCTTTCATCGTGGATCACCGGCACTGTCAACATCGACGGCGTGCCGCAGGCGTTCACCGATCTGGCCAACCCTGAGGCGCACGCCAAGATTCTCGTCAAGCCGTAAGGACCATCCGAATGAGTGATTCGTTCGTCAACGGCGACGCCCCGAGCGACCTGACCTTCCCTCGACAGTACGCACGTACTCAGCGGCTCACGCTGGGCGACCCACGCACCGTCACGGTGTCTCCCGACGGGCAGCGCGTGGTGTTTTGCCGCAGCGCCAGCGGCGACGATCCGGTGAACTGTTTGTGGGTGCTCGATGTAGCAACTGGCACCGAGCGGCTCGTGGCCGACCCGCGGCAACTGTTGGCTGCGGCCGACAGTAACGAGCCCGCCGAAGAACGTGCTCGGCGCGAACGAACCCGCGAAGGCGCTGGCGGAGTCGTCAGTTACGCCACAGACTCCGCGGTGACCGTGGCTTCGTTCTCATTAGGAGGGCGGCTGTTTGGTGCCGGCCTCATCAGCGGCACGGCGCGAGAACTCACGGTTGCTGGCCCAGTGTTCGACCCACGCCCAGACCCAACCGCGGCACGCGTTGCGTACGTGTGCGGCGCCACCATTCGCATCGGCGAACTCGACAACAGCAGTTGGGAGTTGGCCTCCGAGCCCGATAATCCCAATGTCACCTGGGGCAGCGCCGAGTTCGTTGCGGCCGAAGAAATGGGCCGCCAACGCGGGTATTGGTGGTCTCCCGATGGCGCCGCCATCGCAGTTGAGCGAGCCGACACATCGCCGGTCTCGATCTGGCATATCGCCGACCCAGCACATCCCGAGACTGTGCCCACGCAACATCGCTATCCGGCTGCCGGCACAGACAACGCCTTGGTGTCGTTGTTCGTCATCACGCTGGGGCAGCGCACAGCTGCGAGCCGAATTCAGATGCACTGGGATACCGACAGCTTCCCGTACCTCGCCAATGTGACATGGGCAACCAAAGATCGACTGCTGCTCACCGTGCAGTCGCGTGACCAAACCCGCCTCTTCGTGCTCGAAGCCGACCCTGTAACCGGCATCACCAACGTGGTGTTCGCCGATCATGATGACCAATGGGTCGATCTCGTTGCTGGCACCCCTGCCGTGCTCAGCGATGGTCGCTTGGTGATGGCCGCCGATCGCGCCGGGGCTCGACGACTGCTCGTTGATGGAAACGTCGTGTCGCCATCCGATCAGCAAGTGCGCTCGGTCACGGCGGTTGCTGGCAACACCATCACATTTGCGGCGAACCCACTCGACGACCCCACTGTGCAACATGTGTGGCAATGGTCGGCCGACAGCGGATGCACATGCCTCACCACCGAGGTGGGCGTGCACGCCGCAACAGTTGGCGGCGACACCTTCGCGATTCGTTCGTCCACACTTGGGGCCCACGGCGCCACGCTACGGGTGGGCAACACCACAATCAGGTCGTATGCACAAACCCCCTTGGTCGAGCCCAACGTGTCGATCCACCGAGTTGGCGACGACAACTTGGCAGTTGCAGTGGTGCTGCCGCACGGCGTGATCAACGGCCCGCTGCCTGTACTGGTCGACCCATATGGCGGCCCACACAGCCAGCGCGTGGTCAGCGCCCGCAGTGCCTATCTCTCGTCGCAATGGTTTGCCGATCAAGGCTTCGCGGTCATCATCACCGACGGTCGGGGCACACCGGGGCGTGGCACCGAGTGGGAACGAGCGGTGCATCTCGACCTCGCCGGGCCCGTGCTCGACGATCAAGTCCGCGCCCTCGAAGGAGTCACCGAGATCCTCGCCCGCGACGGAATTCAACTCGACCGCAAACGGGTCGGTATTCGTGGTTGGAGCTTTGGCGGCTACCTCGCAGCGCTCGCTGTGATGCAGCGACCCGACATTTTTCACGCAGCTGTTGCCGGCGCTCCCGTCACCGAGTGGCGTTTGTACGACACGCACTACACAGAGCGTTACCTGGGCGATCCCTTCTCCGATCCCGAGCCATACGATCGCTCGTCATTGCTCGACATCGCCCATTTGCTCACTCGGCCGCTGCTCCTCATCCACGGTCTGGCCGACGACAACGTGGTCGCAGCGCACACATTGCGCCTCTCGTCAGCCCTGTTGGCGGCCGGAAAACCGCACGAAGTACTGCCGTTATCGGGCGTAACGCACATGACACCGCAGGAAATCGTGGCGGAGAACCTGCTCCTGCATCAACTCGAATTTTTGCGTCGGGTATTACGGATTCAGACCTGAGCCAGAGGCTACGTTGGCAAGGTGACTTCGACTTTGGAACACCTCTACGCCAACGTGGCGGTGCATGCCACGCAAGACCGCGAACACGAGGCAGCCGTCGAATTGCTCTTGCTCGTGATGATCGTCGATCACCACATCAGCGAAGAAGAACTCAACGAAATCCGTCGCATTAGCGAAGACTCCGGTTGGGAAAACGACACGTTCTCGTTCGACCGTTACTTCGGCCAAGCAATGGCCACGGTTCGCCAAGCAGTTGCCACCGACACCATCGACGAGTTCCTCGACTCGGTCGATCTGCGTATCACCAGCAAGGTGCTGCGCGCATCACTCTTCTCGGCTGCTCGCGATGTTGCGGGTGTAGACCGCACGCTCGATCTGCACGAGCGCAATCTGCTCGAACTCCTCGCCGCTCGCTTCGACTGAGTCAGCTACGTCTCAGCTACGTCTCGGCCGCGTCTAGCGGCGAGCAACAGCGATTCGATCGCGTCCCGCAAGATCGCTTCGAATCTCGCCATCTGCGAGGCCTGCTTCGTTCAGCAGCGCCAGCACTGCTGCCCCTTGGCCAGCACCGATCTCAAGCACCAAGTATCCGCCAGGGCGCAACCACGGGGTCGCGTCGGCGACGATGCTGCGAATGTCGCGGAGGCCATCGGCGCCACCGAACAACGCGAGGTGTGGCTCCCACTGTGACACCTCGGCTTCGACATCGGGATCATCAAGAGCGATATAGGGCGGATTCGCCACAACAAGATCGAGACGACCACGAAGGTCATTGGGCAACGCAAGAAACCACGAGCCCTGCACGATGCGCACGCTCTGCGCATTGCGCCCGATGCCCGCGAGATTGGCTGAGGCAACGTCGACCGCATCGGCTGACACATCGGCCAACCACACATACGCCGAGTCGATCGGCAGCTCGGCCGCGATCGACAGACCAATAGCCCCGCTGCCTGTTCCCAAATCGGCGATCAACAATCGCTCGGCTGCGCGTTCGGAGGCAAGCAACGACCGGGCAAGGCCGAGAGCCGTCTCGCATACCCATTCGGTTTCAGGCCGAGGAATAAGCACTCGCTGATCGACCATCATGTCGAGTCGGCGAAACTGCCAACGGCCGAGCACATATTGCAACGGTTCGCCAGCGGCACGGCGAGTAAGCATTGCGTCGAGATGCGCCACCATTCCGTGCATCGCTGGCACATCAAGCTCGGCCAAGAACTCGGGGCCATCGCACCCGCTGGCCACCTCGCACATCCATCGCGCGTGGTGACGATCGCCCAGCGCGCTGGTGGCCTGTGCCCACAACTCACGCCACGTGACGTGCTCGCTGTCAGTCATCACCGTTGGCAAGTTGACGAGTGCGTTCGTCGGCGGCCAACGCCTCAACGACATCGGTGAGGTTGCCCGCGAGCACTTCTTGCAACCGATAGATCGTGAACCCGATGCGGTGATCGGTGAGTCGGTTCTCTTTGTAGTTGTAGGTGCGAATCTTCTCGCCACGACCACCGGTGCCAACCTGCGACTTGCGTTCGGCTGATGCCTTCGCGTCGGCTTCGTCTTGCGCTGCCTGAAGCAAGCGCGCCCGCAGCACAGTCATCGCCCGCGCCCGGTTCTGCAACTGGCTGCGCTCGTCTTGCATCGCCACGGCAATACCCGTTGGCTTGTGCGTAATACGCACTGCCGAGTCGGTGGTGTTCACGCCCTGGCCGCCGGGACCGCTGGCGCGGTACACATCGATCTGCAGATCTTTTTCGTCGATGTCGATCTCGACTTCTTCGGCCTCGGCCAAAATCAACACCGTCGCCGACGACGTGTGAATACGGCCCTGGCTCTCAGTAACGGGCACACGCTGCACGCGGTGCGTGCCGCCTTCGTACTTGAGGTGGCTCCACGAAGAGTCGCCCTTCACCATGAACGTGATCTGGTTGAACCCGCCCAGGTCGCTGACATCGGTGGACAACACGTCGATGCTCCAACCCTGCTGGGTTGCGTAGCCCGAGTACATCTCGAACAGGTCACGAGCAAACAAGTTGGCTTCTTCGCCGCCTTCGGCACCACGAATCTCAACGATGACAGCCTTGCCATCGTTCGGGTCGCGAGGCAGCAACAGCAAACGAATCTCGGCTTCGAGTCGCTCAACCTCGGCTTCGGATGCAGCGAGATCTTGGCGTAGAGCATCACGCTCGTCGGCGCTAGCAAACGTGAGCAGTTCGCGGGCTGCATCGGCATCTTCGTGTACCGAGCGAAGCGCTCTGATCAAAGTAACGATGGGCGTGAGTTCTTTGTACCGCGTGGTCTTGATGCGCAGCAGCGCCCCGTCGGTGAGAATTGCGGGGTCGGAAAGCTCGGCCTCAACGGTGAGGTATTCGTCTTCTACGGCAGCCAATCGATCAATCACAGCGCATGCAGGCTACGTCGCTGCCGAGTGTTCGCAGCGATCTAGGCCCAAGTCAGTACAGAGATTGACCCTCGGGCCAGCGCGGCAACCCGCTGTGTCACCGGCGAGGCATCGCGCTCGGGAACGACCAAGACCAACTCAGCATCGGCCCCGTACATCTCGCGGGCGTCGAGCGCAAAGGGCACGAGATCGAGATCGATGCCCACCGAGCACACCGCCACAAGCGCCGCGCCATTGGCCGTCTCGCCAACAGCCACGCATGGGATCGGATCCTTCAAGTTGGGCCGCGGCACGGGCGGATCGGCCGAGCGAAGGTTCACTGCGCCAACTCGGGACGGATCGTTGATGGCCAACCAGCGCAAGAAACGCTCGGCACCCAAACGGTTGAGCGGATGCAGCGGTGCGTCGACTTGACGATGGCCACTCACGGCATCGACGACGCCAGCGAGCGCCTCGGCGGTTGGCTTATTGCCGTGCAGCATCATGAATGATTCGCGGTCGTGCGCCCCAACACCTACCTCAAGGCGGACCTCGCCCGAATAGGCATCGGTGACCACGCGGCACACCTCGAGTCCGCGGATTTCGCCGGCAAGCACGCCATGC
>Ga0114969_10001622_pt1 | contig 19067 bp, 13 predicted proteins | sample M_130807_MF_Meta_FD_87316 | JGI IMG/M metagenome (GOLD analysis project Ga0114969, IMG submission 87316) | Freshwater microbial communities from Lake Montjoie, Canada to study carbon cycling - M_130807_MF_MetaG | ecosystem: Environmental > Aquatic > Freshwater > Lake | place: Lake Montjoie...
AATTGAATTGTATTTGTAAAGCAGAAGACAATTCCGATATATTTCCTGTTACTATATCTTTTACAAACATAGTTCCATAAGAGTTCCTAATTTCATAGGAATTTAAATTATCTTGTATTACGGCATCATCTAATACCGTTTTATTTTCATTGATAACTTCATTTATTATAAACTTCGTTTTTTCTTCAAAATTATATGTATCTCCATCCGAACGTAATACAGGACCGCAATCCATGTCTCTATATTTTATAGAAGATAAAATATAATCATAACCAAAATTTCCTTCATGTGTTGCTGATGCAACATCACCATTTAATTGTTTAGTTGGATAATATAAAGGGTCTATTACATCGGTATTAAATATAATATCAAATACGTCAGATCCTAATTTATTAATTCTATCTAATACTAATCCATCTATAATTAATGGATATTTAATTATTGGTCTTTCCATTAATCCATTAAAGATACTACCTATACCAGCTTCAATTACTATATTATAGTAATAATTTGAATCCCATACATCATTCTTAACCCATGGTGATAAATTAGTATAAATTTCTTCTGGAAGAGATTCATTATCAGAATATGTAATTGGCCCCCCACAATAATCATCATACAAATATTCAACAGAATCATCTACTGTAGAATTATTTATTAAATTTCTTTTTGATTTATTTTTAATTAAACCAAATTGATTTCCGTATATATCACTATTCCATTTTGTTATTATTCCTTTATCATATAAACCAGAAAAATTAGATTTTAATCCATCTTTACCAAAATAAATCGAATCCTTTAATTGGTTTCTGGAAAAATATGCATAAAAATCTTGTGTGTAAGGATTGGAATTAATATCTCCTTCAGCATAGAAATAACTTTGATTATGTATTGATTTATTATAATCACAAATATGTATTAAAGGATATTCTGTGTTATAATTTCTAGTCAATCCCATTGTGTTTCCATACATGTCTGGATCTGGGAAAATGTATAATTTATTTGGTTCTAATTTAGAATAATCAACTTTATATTTTTTTTCTGGAACTGAAAAATATAAAAGACCGCTTTTATCTGGAGTAAAAAATAATCCTATTCTTCTACATGATTGTAAATCCGATTCTTCTTCTATTGATGCTGTGGTAGGAAAATGACGATTTAAGAGGTTTCCAGACGGATTGTAAGCTTTGAATAACAATTCTGTTGAAACTATATCGGAAACATTACTTCCAGTAGCTATATAATAAAAATCACATCCAATATATTTTTTAATTAATTCGTATCTTAATTGAACTAATCTAGTAGCCTTTGGTTTATTCTCATTTACAATCTTAAATAGTTTATCATCTGGTTTACAATTTAAATTAACTGCATTTAAATCATAATTAACAGCAAAATTTTTGCCAATTTGATTCAAAAACACATATACCTTATCAAATATTTGATTTGTTATAGCTTGATCTAAATTTATAAAAATGTTTGCATCTATTTCATTTATATTAGCTGAATATAAAGTCTTTCTTAATTCTGTTTTAACATCATATAATTCATACGACTGAGCTGGATCGTTATCCAAGTAATTTGTATATAAATCATACAATTCTTCGATTTCAATATTTAAATCTTTTAAAAGTGTTTTTTCGTCTACTAATTTTTGATAATCAACTACTTCTAATGCATCAGAAACCATAACATCTGTTATGGTTTCATATATGGATTCTTGTAAACTATTAGACGTTCCTTTTGATTTATTCTTTTCTATTTTAAATTTTAGTTTTTCTCTCTTTTCCGAATAAAATGTACATATTTCTCTAATTTTTTTAGAATAAAAAGGAATAATTATATCTAAATCTGATGGATCAGTAAAATCAATATTAGATAAGAACCGTTTTTCATCTAAAGTGGAATATTTTAACGTAATTTCCTGTAATAATTCAACATATCTATCTTGTACTGTTAAATCTATTTGTTTTTTTGTATTTTCTTTAATTTCCCCCCAATTTTTTAAATATTGAACGTATAAGTCATTAAATTGTAATGGGGTTAACTCAGATTCTGTATATTTTAAGAAATCGAAAAAAGAAAAAGGCTTTTGTAAATCCAAATAATCCTTGGAAGGAACAGTTGGATTTACAATAGAATTTATTGGAAATATTTCCGAAAATACAAACGAATCAGACACATTATTATTTAATAACTCCTAATCCTTTTGCTAAGGAATACGTTATAATGTTTTCTTGTATTTTATACCAATCTTCAATAGAATAAACATCATTTTCTTTTACGGTGGTATGTGGATCTCCCCAATTTATAACACCTTCAGTTTGCTTGTTATCAAACCCATCAATATACTCATAAAAAGAATAATATCTAGGAACTAATGTAACATCAAAATTATCAGGAAGAGATAATCCCCATCCCCAATATTCATTTACTCCACTTAATGCATATGTTTTCTTTATTGGATCAATATATGTTAGTTTTGAAGACGCTACGCTTAAATTAGTGTATAATGTTTTATATTCTTCGCTGAATTTTTCAAAAGCTATTATATTTTTACCAGAAGACAATACAGTGGTTAAAAAATCTAATTCTTTTCCTTTATTAAACCCATATAAAGGTTTTCCGCCATTTTCTATAATTAAATCATTATAATATCCTCTAGAATTAAAATTTTGATCAAATTTATTCCTACTTCCTTTTAATTTAGAATAATTTATGGAAAATATATCAATTAAACGATTTAATTCCGCTGGATAGTTTAAATTCGAATTTCCAAATGTATAAAAAGATTCATCTAACATTTCATACATTGATTTTAATGCATTAACATTGCATGTATCTATATTTGCTATGTTATCTGTAAAATTAGAAATCTTTTCATATATCAATTTTCCCATATAATTAGGATTTGATGATAAAGTTCCGATAAATGTTCCAATTAATTTAAATGCCGAATCTCCCTTATCTAATAAATAATCCTGAAATTTATAAGAATTTAACTGGGTTATTGGATCAAAATTTTCATTGACTTTTCTAAGATCATATTTTCCTGAAGTTGAATCATATATAGAAAATACACTACTTCTTCCTATTAAGTTTCCTTCATTTGTTATACCTCTTTTGAATTTATTAAGATATTTAAATCCATTCCAATCTCCATAACCATTTATTTTATCTTGTATACGATTAGATGGGATATTAGGAATTGTATTTAAATTTATAGAATCTGTATTAACAGAATTTGGTATAGCATCATTAAGTTCAAATATTAATCCATTAAAATAATGCAATTTTCTATTAATATTATCTATAATTAATATAGTATTATCAGATGTACAAGTAATACCTTCTAAATCACTGACATAATTATTAGGAATGTTTACTGAATTTGAATTTAATGTGAGTTCACGGAATGTTTCATCAATTACGTTAAATTTTCCAACTACATTAATATTTTTAGTAAACCAAATATTTCCGTACATATCCAAAGTTATATTACCCAAACTTCCATTAGCAGCATAATAAGTTACATTATAATTTGCATCTATTTTAAATAGTTTATCGGATTTTTTGGTAAAATCTTCGTCATCAGTAATTAAATCTTTTGCTATACCCCAAACATTTAAATTTAAATCAGTTAGAATTTCAGTACATTGATATTCATCAGATATTTCAATATGTTCCAAAAACGTACCTCCTGAATTGTATTTTTCAATAAATGAAGACAATTGATTAGAATAAGAAATCCATATATTATCGTTTTTATCAACATCTACTGATGCTGGTGTTATTGTATTTCCTTCGTAATCCCTAACTTCATTTATTATCGACGGAACTATAATAGTATCAACCATGTTAGATATATTATTAATTCTTACTGTTGATATCGAGTCGTATAAAGTAACCCATACATTTCCTAATCTATCACTAGCAATATTAGATGGCGAAGAATTTTCAGGTAAAATAAAATTGCTATAAATTATATCCATATTGCCATTTACTACATTTTGAGGATCTAATTTTAATATTTTTTCTCGATCTGCATCAACAACCCAGATATTCCATTTAGTTGATCCGTCTTTTAATCGTTCTGCTGTAACACAAGAAGAATATATCCCAGTTAATCCAGAAACATTTACAGTAACATCTTCTAGAGTTTTAGTTCCGTCTTTTCTTATTAATTTTACACTATGTATTTTATCTGCTTGTGGTTCAGCTATAACTGCATATATTGTATCTATAATAAATTTATCTATTCCAGTTCCTCGGGTTTCTGCATATATTTGTACATTATTATATTCTTTATCACTTATCAAATAACCTTTAAAATAACCACCATATACTTCAGAAGATAAACTCCCAAAATCACTAAAAATGTTTATTCCTTCTGTAACATCTTCATTATTAGAATTTCTTAAAGATACATAAACTTCATTCGAAGATAATTGCTTATTCTCATTTCTAACTAAATTAATTAAAACAGGACTATATTTCGATGACGCACCATATTCTTCTTTAATCCTAACTACGAAAGGAATCTTCTGATTAGTAAATTTTTCTTGATATATATCAAACGTATATAATGGATTATTATTATTATCGTCATCTATTCCATTGGATGTTATAGCAAGTCTAGATGGATATAATTGTTCTATTATAGATGAAGGTATATTATAATCAAATATTCCATTTAATATTGGATATGTAGTTTCTCCATAATTTTTATTATAATTATCAAAATCTACAAATTTTTTCCTATCAAAAGAAACAATAATAGTTGATGGTTTTGTTATCGGAGTTTTTGGTATAACTTGAGGAGTATCATCAGTATAATAAATTAATTTACTTCCAGATGTTCCAGCAAAACACGAACCATAATCAGATTTATCGCAAAATACTATAGAATTATTTAAAATTTTTACGTATATTTCTTTGTCTTTATCAGGATCAGTAACAATTGTATTTACTGGTGTAATTTCGTTTTTATTTGTAACTTCATTGTATATACTAGTTTCGAATTTAGCATATGGTTTTAAATGTCCCCACTTATCTTTTTTATAAGTATCTACATTTAATAATGGAGCTACATTACCGCTTATATTTAAATTAATAGTATACCCCTCAGAAGAAACCAAAGGATAAGTCTGCCAACTATTGAATCTATATAATACAAATGGATATTTTAATCCAGATTCAACTTTATATTCTAATGCAGATATAACTAACGTATCTGTAATGAAATCTTTAATTAAAATATTTTGAGAAAATGAATCAACATAACTTTTACCATCTTTACCCAATACATGACATTTTACATTATACCAACCCGGTAATTTAAAATAATGTACTGCTGTAACTGATGAAGATGTAGTCCCATCACCAAAATCCCATAATATTTTTTGTTTAGAAAATTCTTTATTTACTCCATCGTCAAAAACAGGAATAAACGTAAACGGAGTAATCGAAAGACTATACCCAATAGTAGTATACGAACCAGTATAATCTAAAGTATGAAAATATATGTATTTGTGGCTATCTTCCATTTTAAATTACCTCAATTTTATTAATTAAATTAGATATTTGATAGAAAAATGGAAATTCATAGAATTTTAAATTCATATTCTGTGCTGTGCTATTCACATTCGCATTATTATAAAATGGATTCCAATACACGAAACTCATTTTTGGTGTTTTGTATTCGGTGTTTCCTGATTTTCTCACAGTTTCTATGGATTTAATCCCATTAACATTCAAAATATCAAAACTTAACGTAGTTAAATCTAATTTCTGTTCTAGATTATTATTTGTTTGAGAAAAAAACTCTTTTATTATATTAAAAACCAATCCTTTTATTTGATCTTTAGATATAAGTTGATTTTCATTCCTAGTAATTCTAAAATAAGTTTCATCTTTAATAGAAGGCATAATAGATTCACCTAAAAGAGGCAATCCAAAATCAAAAGCTATATAAACTGGGTCACAAATAACAATATTTTGATTAACCATTTTATATTGATTTAATTTATCTACTATTGATTGTTTTTGGGCAAAAAATAATTCAATTGGTGTCATTTCATTTTGTATAGCTCCTAATTTTGGAACACAAAATAAATAAACATTATTAAAATCACATGCATCATTAAATGATACCTGATTAAACAACAAATTGTCATCTAAATTAGGACGTTCTAATCCTAAATCATAGTAGTACGACAAATATTGTGATATATAATCTTTATTCGAAACTGCTTTTACACTTTGTATGATATTCGAAAAGTTTTTACGTACAAAAGATTCATAATCATTTGTGGTTACTGTTCTGTTTTGTGAAGAGAAAATAGAAGGAGCATTTGTCCTTATTTGATCTACAGTTTCAGTATAAGTAGGTTTGATTGATGAATATGTATTATCAAATTTTAAAGAAACTATTTCATCAGCAGTAATATATTTAGAATTTACATTTTTAATGTCCTTAAAAATATCATTATATAAACTACTATTAAATAAAACTAATTTTCCTTGTTTACTATCATTATTACTTATCACTCCTTTATAGCCATCGCTTTCCAAATAATAAATAGCTATAGAATCTCCTGCATTCAAACGCTTTCCATTAATATTATTACCAAATTTTAATTCATAATGTCCGTATTCATTTAATCGTTTTTCGAAAACCATTGAAATGCTCGAAGCAAGATATAAACTGCTTATTTCTTTCCATTCTATCCATTTATTGTTAATAGTATTATCTTTAACAAAAATATATATATTATTATGATCTACCATTTTAGTAGATGTTCCATCTATTGGATAATCGATATTAAGTGTAAATTGCTCGAAATTTTCTCCTATTGCCGTATAAAGTGGATATTCTTTAAATATGCCCTGATATAATAAATTATTATCACCTATTGTAGGAAGATGTTCGACCTTATCTTTAAATATTTTTTGGAAAGTTATATCAGTATTGAAAGAAAATGGTATATTCTTAATTGATATATTAGAAAATCTCTTAATAGTATATGATGTTTCCCCTGCTAAATCTTTATCTGCACTAACAGACACATTCACAGTTGAAGTATTATTACCATTTGTCTTATAACCAATTAAAGAAACAATTTTATTCATGTTTTCAAACAATTCTGCTTGACTAAACGTAGAATCAGATGCAGTTTGGTTCAAATAAAATAATAAAACATGATATGAATATGCAATTGGATCTAATAATCCATTGATGTTACTTCCTTCATAATCTATATCAGGAAAAATACCACTTTCCCTAATACGATTCATCATTAATTGCTTAATACTAACTGCATCAAATGCAGCATAAGCATTTCTTGGTAAATTAAATTCTGTAAATGTTTCAGTACTCATGTTTAAGTTGTAATTATAAATCCATTATTTGCTAATGTCCCAAATATAGATATGTTAGTTATATTTAGACTAGGAACATTATAGTAAATGGATATATCAAATTCATTAGCATCTTCCATTATTACTATATTAACATCAGTTAGTTTTACTCTGGGTTCGTACACTCTAACTTGTCTATATATTTCTTCTCTAATACTTTTAGCTACTTCTACCGTAGCAGGAGCAAATAAATATCGTTTTAAATCCATTCCATAATCAGGATTAAGTATTTTTTCTCCCGGCATTGTAGTAAATAAATTATATAAAGAATTTGTTATGGCTTTTACATCATAATCTAATTGTAAATCTGTTACTTCAGGATTTTGGAATAAAAAGTTATTATTGTTATTAGAAGATCCCAAATCTAGATGAAGATCCGTATATAAATACGGTCCTTTTCTATCTTTCATTAAAGGAAGATTATCTAATACAATTTTACCCATAAAAATATTTAATATAATGACTAAATAATCTTATGGAAAAGAAGTTTATTAAAGTTTGCGAATCTGCTATTTCTAGATATACAAGAGGTGGTATCTTAGTAGGAGATTACGTAGAATTCGTCAAAGGATACAAAAAAGACGAAGAATATAAATCTTTACATGATAATGTAAAAGATGCTATTGAAGAATTGATAAAATCTGGATTAAGAATTCGTGTTTCTGGAATTGATGACTATTATCCAGTACGTTTCCCCGGAAATCCAGACACATCAAACGGCAGAGTCTCAGTAAAGATCTCTGCTGATCAAGGTGGTGGACGTTATCTATATTCTATAACAGTCCCCCCTTGCTTATTGGCTACTTTGGATTATTATCCAAATCTAACACCATTCCCTGATTCTTTTAATAAAAAAGACAATATAACTCTTTCTCCAGAAGAAATGAAAACAGTAGATGGTGGTATAAAAGGAGGAGATTATTCTCTTCCTACTGCAAATGCAAAGGTAAAAGCAACAAAAGGTAAGAAAAAAGAAGTTTCTTACACTGCAAATTACCTTAAAGGGATAAAAGCTTAGATAAAGCTACCATACAAGCAAAAGAATTGATTTCAACATCAATAACGTGTGAATGTCTGTCCATATGATGGGCAATAAGGCATATTGCTTCTTTTTTGTTTAAAGAATCTGGTATATTATCACAAATATAATTAAAAATAGTCTTTAATAGATTATGATAATCAGTTTGAAACATCATTTCATTCGTAATGACATAAGTTCTTACGTCTAAGATTGAATCTTTTTTAATTTTATCTACTAAATTAGTAATAAATTCATCATTAATTCCCGTATCTCTTATAATAAGTGATCCAGAGATAGAATACTTCTGTAAATCATTAAGAATTCTCCTAAAGTCTGGAAAATTATTCTTAATCAAGTCTTGCATCCTAGGAATTTCATCAGAAGTTATTAAAATATTCTCTTTTAATAGAATTTTAATACAATGTTTCGCAACATCTTTGAGATTATGCTCAAAACTAATAGATTGACATCTACTTTGAATGGCTGGAATGATTTTATGCTTATAATTAGCTGTTAAAATGAACCTAGTCGTATCAGAATACTCTTCCATTACGTTGCGTAATGCTCTCATACCATCTCCAGTCATAGAGCACGATTCATCAAGTATAACTACTTTAATACCTCCATCAAATGATCTAGTTTGTGCAAACCCAATGATCTTATGACGTATAGTATCAATACCATTCTCATCCGAAGCATTAATATATAAGTAATCGCACTTCAAAATATCATTAACAATCAACTTTGCTGTTGTAGTTTTACCTACACCGGGAGTGCCAACAAATAAAAGATGAGGAATATCTCTTGTTTCTCTATAATGTTCCAATAATTTCCTAGTTTCTTCAGACAAAACAATATTATTTAAACAATTAGGTCTATATTTTTCACACCAAAGGCTATTAAAGTTCATATTGGCTATTAAAGTTCATATTGGCTATTAAAGTTCATATTAACGTCCAGAAGAGCCAAATCCTTTATCTCCTCGATTGGTTTTTACCTTTGTTTCAGTCCATGTAATTGTAGGTTCAAGCAATTTATACACAACTAATTGTGCAATCCTATCTCCCTTTTTAACAACATATGGAATATCCGTGTTATTAATGAGAGCTATCCCCAATGGACCCGTGTACGAGCAATCAATCACCCCAAAAAACGAAGTTAATCCATGTTTAAAAAACAAGCCAGACCTAGATTCAATACGAATCCAGTATCCCGGTTCAATAAATCCGATATCTAGGCCAATCGGCACATTTTTTGTTGCATGAGCAGGAATTTCAGCATCTTCTACAGCATAAACATCATACCCAGTATCTCCCACCAATGGTTCTTTGTTATTTCTTTGCGGCAATTTCGCATCTTCGTGTGTTTTTACAAAAGAAATTCTAATTTCTGTACTCATATGTTCTACATTACTCTATCTTACTCAAAAAATCAAGCTAAATATTGCTATGTCTGATGATGCTCAGTTGGATTCTACAGTAAATTCCATTTTAACTCAATTAAAAGATACTACTACTTTGTCTAAAAAGGTCGAAAAACTTCCAGAAGCCGATCTTTCAAAAGAAAATTTAGAAAATTTCGTGATAAAATATGCTAGTAGATTGATTGTGGATGCCACAGAATCAGTAGAATATATAAAAGACAATGTTCAAGTAGCTCCTACTGCTGAAGACGTAGTTTCATTAGCAGAACTTATTAAGTCTACCTCTTCAGCATTGGAAGTTTTGAATAAAATTGTTGCGAACAACAAAAAAGCTGATACTTCTTTAACAATCAAGAAAATGGATATAGAAAACAAACGAGAAGAGCTTGATATTAAAGTAAATAACAATTTAATTGCTTCTAGAGAAGAAATGATGAATCAATTATTCAAGAAAGCTAAAATTGTAGAAGGTTCTGTTATAGATATAACTTAAAATTTCTTATATTGATCAAATTCTCCAGATTTCATTTTATTATGAATGGTCAATTTAAGACCAGAAGCTTTACTTCCTCCTTTTGCTAAAGCAGAATCCCAATCTTTTTTACTTAAAAACATTGGAGCAAATTGCGATGCTTGTTGCACATTCCATTTTGCATAAGGTTGTTTAGTATCTGCTACTTGTATTGTAAGTTTTAATTGTGCAGATCTATCAACTAATTTACTAGGGAATAATTTAGAATCTGGTTGGAATTCATCTATCAAAAACTTATAAGTATGTCCCTTAACATTAAGAAGTCCTTCTCCAGATGAATCTGCAACGTGTCTTCTTTCGACAAAAGTGTTACCAGCTTTATCTGTGCAAGTTATAATTAACACATCACCCCGTTTAATCATTCCTTTTGCAAGTGTTTCTGGTGCAACAGCTATACTTTGTAATGGAACAATCATATTATCAGCAAATCCTAATCCCATTTGAGTTCCACTATCAGGAGTTTCATCATTTATATAACCATATTTTGTTAATTTAACATCATTAAAATCAAATTCCATTACTTTGCCATTTGTAGGCACATTTTCTAAACCACTACTTGGTGTTGTGGCAGACCCAGAAGCATTAACAGGATTAGTAGTAGATCCTCCTCCTGCTGTAACTACTGCTGCTCCTGCTGCGGAAGGACCATCATATGTATTATATTTTGGTGCCTTGACTAAATCTTCAGACTTTACAAAAGCTGGATCTTTAGGAACATCCAATGCATTTGCATATGTATTTTCTGTTGCATACTGAGCCGGTGCAGGTGAACCAAATATATCAACTAAAGATTTAACATCTCCGTTTTTAATACCCATGTATTTTCTTTTTGCATATGAGGTATTCATTGTTGGATCATATGGATTATATCTTTGATTATAATCATGTTGTCTAAAACAATCTCCTAGTTGTTGATGTAATGTAGCTTGTATTTCAGAATGTGATTGAGCAGCCACTAAAGCTGTTGATGTATCCCCAGTTAACGGCATTCTATATTGTCCGCTATCAGGTGCTGTTCCGTTTGATAAATCACTTTTAATTCTTTCTCTATCTTCTTTTGAAAAAAATGGTTTAACTCCATTTCTATAAAGATCCTGAGTTGCTATTTTTAATTTTAAAAACTCAGTTCTAACTGTTGGTTTAATTTTATTAAAAATCCCAGTAGCTATATTTGTTGGAGCATGAAATATATCATTAGCTGCTGCTCCTAATACAGAAGCACTATCACTCATTGCTCTTCCGAAATCAGTTAATGTGCCTATACTAGTAGATGACGGTTTAAAATAATTACATGATGGTTTACAAGATCTTAATAAGTTTGCTAATTTATTTAAAAATGACTCGTCACCATCTATGGTAGTATGATTAGTAATAAAATTCCCACCAACTTCGGTATTTATATCATCTTCTGCTATAATAATAAGTTTAGCATTTTCAAATGCTAAACCAACTTCGGTTTTTATTGTATCTGAATAATAAGGAGGAAATACATTAACCTTTTTAACAAAAAAGTTAATGGTTTGTACATCTAATGTTGGACCATACAATAATAATTTTTTTGTGAAATTTCTTAATGCATTTAATGGATTAGATGATCTTTTAACTTTTTTCCAATCATACATTAATTCAACTTCTTGTGGAAACGCACTAACAAATTCACAATTCGTTGTATTTTTTTCTAAAAAAGCTGGATCTGGTCCAATACAAATTGCTTCTAAAAATTCTGGAAATGTGTTTCTATAATACATAACTATACTCCTAATTTAAGAAAATCATTCAATGATACATAATTTGAACTATTTTCTTTATCCACTAATCGATAAGGCTTTATAGTTTCAACTTCATTATAATACGTATTAAATGTAAAAACATGTTTTACATTTGTAATTAAATGTCTTCCTAAAGTATTTAGATCCCATTTCGTAGGTATGTATCTACCATCTTTAGATTCTGCTGTTTTTGTTACATCTATAAATGATAAAGATTTTCTATGAGTTTTTCCAACCAATTTAAATTGATACACATTATTAAGATATAATAATGCTGATAGTTTTTGATTTAAAAATTTCTTCTCGTCTAATGCAGGAGATAAAAACCCTTTATGAGTATCATAATTATTTTTCTTATTCGGATTCGGATAAAAATTCGGAAATGCTTCTAATTCCATAGAACCATCTTTTTTAAAAGTATTTTTAAATGGTTCAACAAATAAATCATAATATGTTTTCATAAATGATTCGCTATTTAAAGTAGTTAAATCAAATACCATGGTTTTAAAACTTCTTGAATTAGATAAAATCCCAGAATTTCCTGATAAATTTACATTATATTTACTACTTGGAGAATTTATATAAAATTCATTAATTTTTGATTCCTCAAATGTAACTGGAAAAGTGTCCCATGATATGGCAGCTTTTTCTGGAGTATCTCCAGATGATAATTCATTTTTTTCTTTACTTTGAGATGGAAATTTTAATTTTTCTATAACAAAATCAGCATGTTTTGCAAATAATGTATGTAATGATATCAATTGGAATTTCTTTTGATATCTATCAAATTGTAAAATACATGGAGATTTTTTATATGAATGAAAAGATAAGACGTAATTTAATACTTCTGCATAAGATATAACACCATATGGATTTAAAGTAACTACTACATCGCTTTCAGATTCAAAAACTTTTTGTTTAGACATTGAATCAACATAAAACAAATCATCAGTTTTAGTTCCGTCATTATATACTGCATACAAAATAGCTTCAATTACTTCTCCAGTATTTTTCCCATTTCCTGTATTAGTCTCCATATAATTTGCAGCTAATCCTCCAGCTTTTTGGTGATCAAATATATTATATATGTTTTCAGATAACATATACTGAGCAAATTCAACTAATGTTAATTTTTTTGCCATAGTACCGTTACTAAGCATTTCTTCGCAATCAATCACAACAAATTGGAATTTTAATCCTAAATTTTCTTTATTCTTTTCATCTTTAGAATCCTTATCAAAATTTCCAGTATAAATTGGAACAATTTCTAAATCTACGATATCTCTTCCATTACCCAAAAAAACATAAGGTTCTGGAGCTTTTTCTAATACATTTTGATCATTAGCTATTACTATTACAGCACTATGAAATGGATTAAATATATTATCATCAATTTCCAAATGTAATATCGCATTTTTTTGTAAGAAAATAACATTCCCTTCGTTATTGTATAAACAAACACTAAAAGAATATTCCTCATTACCGTATTTTGCATAATAATGTTTTTGTTCTGTGCTGTTTGTTACTTCTCCCATAATTATATTTTATTTTGCAATGAATCAAATACTAAATCTAAATAATCACTTTTAATTATTTTAATTATAGATCCAGATTCTATTAACTTAACTGGATTTTTTAAATTATTTAAAATCATGATTAACCACCATAAATGTTGTGATCCATATAATTTATGACTTAATGTAGTTAATGCAATTTGAGAATCAACTTCATATAATTGATATACCACAGGATCTAATCCCGTAGGAATAGATATTTTACTTAAAATATTATAAAATACATATGTATCATTATTAGATGTATTAAATTGATACATATTAAAAATGTTTTCGTATCTATCTGCTTGATGTGAAATTATAACCTTTTCCATAATTAAAATCCCATTCTAGGTACAAATCCAGATTGTGTTTGCGCAATTGGACTGGTTGTTCCACCAGTAGGTATAGATGGTGGTGGATTAACTGGAAGAGTATTCCTAGGTGTAATCGTATTATTACCAGAATCGTTTTCTTGTTTCTGTGCGGTTTGTTCTGCTTCGGTTTTTGGTTTATCTTGTGCTTGTGTCGTAGAAGTTTGCGTTAAGTCTGGTGGAGTTCCTTTAAATAATTCTCCAACTCCATATCTTTTAGATATATCAATGCCAGAAGACCCCATTTCAGGTACAATGAAATTATTAACTTCCATAGTTAAAGATTTAAATTTAATGCTTACTTGATATGCATCTGGAATAGGAACATCTTTTCCTTTGGAATTTTTTAATATTCTTTTTGTACCAACATGTTTAATTGTTAATTCTTCCATACAAGCATATGGATAAAATACACGACCGGGTACTGTTATTTCATATATACAAGGAGGATCAACCAATAAACGATTATGTCTGTGTGGAGTATTTTGAATTAATAATCTAGTAATTAAATCCAAATTTTTCTCATACGCATTTTCAGTAATAGTATTAAACAAATGAAATTCAATTGAAAATATCGTACCATCATCTCTAAAATTATAAAATTTTGGCCTTTGAATATACATTCCCGGTTCTGTAACCGAAGCAACATTTGCATATTGTCCTGCTGCTGTGGCTTTTTCGTTTGCTATATTTAAAACATCTTGTAGTGGACTTTTATCTTTTTCGCTTCCGCTATATGTGTCATCAAAATTATTTTTAATTGATATATAATCATTATCAAAATAAGGAAATCTATAAGAAGTGCCTGTTGGTTTTCTAAGATATAAATACGAATAATTTTTGATTAGATCTTCGTTGTTCCAATCATTTGCAGTCTTATCAAGAGATTGCATTTGTTCTTTAACCCAATTTGAAGTTTTTTGTGCTGTGCTACTAACAGCATCCGCAACTTTAGTCGCAGACTCTCCCATGAATTTAGCAAATGAATTATTACTGAAACTAGAAGCAATTTTTTGAAAGAATGAATTTTGACCAACATTGCTATCCACTATATCAGGATATAATAATGCGGTTGTCATTAAAGATGATACATAAGTATTTCCTATTATCTTAAATTCTTTTACTAAAATATAAGGAATTTCGTTTATCTTTCTGGATTTATTAGTAGAATATGTCCAATCATAATCTCGTACTACATTAATTTCCGAAGATCTTTCAATATTAGGTTTAGCAACAACATCAACATTAGGATTGTTTTGTTTTGCATCTACACTTTGTGTAGTAGAAGTACTGCTAGTATATTCGTTGTATTTTTTCCCCTCTAAAAGATTAGAATCATCCCTACCAACAGGAGCATTTTCTGTATTCTGGTTCATCATTACTGATGCTCTAGATGGCATTGAATTATTCATTTAATTATTTAATTACTTATGATGCCAACGCAGCAGTAGTAAGGTTAAGATGATTTAAATAACTATCTTTTGTTTTAAATTTAGAAATAGATGCACTTCCTTTGCTTCCTCCACCATTATTACCACCTAACGAAACCATACCATTATTTCCACCACCAGAATCAGCTATAAGCCTTAAATATTCTCCGTTTTGTTTCAATTGATCTAATTGAGCAGATAATATCTCAACTTCTTTTTGATTTAGATCAACTAAAGCTTTTTGGATTCCATTATCAGCTTCTATTTTCATCTGATATATACGATTAATTTCAGATCCTTTAATAGCTTTGTCTAAAGTAGAATAAGCAGTAGAAAATTTTTCTAATCCAGCAGAAAATGCTATCAATGGAGTAGTCATTGCAATCAATTGATTGGTAATTCCTTCTAAATTAATATCAGATGATAAAGTTTTTAATCCTTGACCCATAAACAATAATCCTGTTCCTAATTTAAATATCTTATCTGCATCGATCTTTTCAAATTTCTTTACTTGATCTGCTGGATTTAATCCAAATATTCCAGATAGCTTAGAAACTACACCCGCACCTACACCCCCTACCATTCCAGTCAGAAAGGCTACCAACCCTGTTCCTAATGCCAATAAGCCTACTCCTACTTGTTGTATTTGAGAAGCATTAACAGTACTAAATTTATTCAAAGCATCTGCTATTAGTCCCATTAATAATGATAGACCAGCTACAGCCACTGCACCGGCAATCAATAATGGAGCTACAACAGGATTTAATACTAATGCACCTATTCCTACTACTGCTGCACCAAAAACTCCAAGTGCAACTAATGCTAATGCTAATGAAGATCCTATTGCTGCCCAATCTAATCCTGCAAATTTGTTTAATTGTTCCGCGAGATATCCCATCAAGAAACTAAATGCTAAAACAGATACTAAACCAGCTATAGCTGCTACTTCTCCTCCTCCTTTAGTTAAAATTTCTCCAGTTAATCGTATAATACCTCCAATACCAACCATTATTAATCCAATAAACATTAAAGACACTAACATTTCTTCAAATGGTTCTTGAGATAACTTTTTTAATTGTGGTATTACCACGAATCCCATCAATAAGGTAAATAACAAAACGCCAGCAAGAGACTTAACCGTATCTAATGCTGATATTTTTGACATACCAAATAAAATTAATCCAATCACTCCTGCTATAACAGTTATTTTTAATAATCCGTCTTTAATTGTATCCCAATCAACAAATGCCATTGATTTTAACAATGGAATAACGGCTAATCCCATCACAACAACAAATAATGCTAATCCCGCAACAGATGCTAATACTTTTGTTGGTGGTATTAATGATAATAAAGCAAGTACACCTATACATGCTAATGCAATTAATCCAAATTTCTTAATAGAGTCTAATAAAAGATCCCATGGCATTTTTTGTAATGCATATAATGTTGGAATAATTAAAAATAATATAGTTGCAGCTAATATTGCAAATCCAATTGCCGCATTTTTAATTTTCCCTCCAGCCAATCCTAATAATAAAAATACTCCAACAAAGGCACCAATAATCACCAAAACTTTCATAGTAGTTTCTGGATTTATTTTTCCAGCTTCTACTAATGATTGCACAATTAAAAATAATCCAACACCTAATATAGCTAATCCTGCTATTCCACCTAATAAACTCCCGATTCCTTTGCCTTCTTCTTTTTTCTTTTTTGTTTTAGCAGGATCTAATGCAGATTCGGTTATTCCTACCAATTTTGCCATGTAGAATTCTATATCAGATAAATTTTTATTTATAGAAATATGAAATAGTTCTAAATTATCTTTAAATGTATCCCATCCAAGTGTTTTAGAAATAGCTCTAGCTATACCAATATTAGATAATCCTTTAGGTATAGCAGATGTAGTGCGTTTCGAATCTAAACTATTCTTTATATCAACTAATTTAACTCCCAAATCATCAAAATATCCCTTTAATCCCAAAACCATTGAATTGGTTGCAGTCTTAAACTGCACTCCCAATGCTGCTGCTAGTTCTTTAGCTGTTATTTTAGCTACATTTTCTGCTCTTTTCTTCTCATCACCCTTTATTGGACCACCTTTAAACTCTGGATCAGACGACGAAAGCTTAAAACCATTAGCAACCTTAAGAATTTTAGCTATGTTCTTTAATTCTTCGGTAAATTTATCTAATTTTGATGCTAATGTTTTATCATCCACTAATATATTTATCTGCTAATTACTCCTTAGCGAATAATCTAGCATCAATTGGAAGTGCTTTGCCATCAACAGTGACATATTGAGCCTCTTCTTTTCTAAATTGTTGGATATATTCCAGAATACTATTGTTTAGTGTCACTGGAACTGACTCAATCACAGTCAATCTATCTTTAATTGGTAATGTAGTAAGGTCCAACTCGTCTGCTCCAATTAAAATTTTAGTTACAAATTTAATAATTTCGTAAATAAACATCGAACCAACAGTTTCACTAATTGCTTCGTCTTTGTTTTTCCTTAATTTCTCTAATTGATATTCGTTTATCTTAATATCATCTTGGATTTTAATAACATCCACATATGCAACTACTTCGCTATTAGCTAATTTTACTTCTACTTGTGTATCAAAGCTATAATTTAACTTATTTGTTAAAATATCATCTAAATTAAATTCTGTTTCTGTGTCGTCTTCTTTCAATACAAAAGTATTACCAAATGATTGTTTACGTAGAGCTATTAAAATAGGTAATTTATCTGTTACTAAAAAATCGTATTTTTCTACGGTATTATCTAGAATTATTTCTCCAATAATATTACTAATAGTAATACCAGATAAAGCCCCATCCAAACCACTCTTAATCAAATCCTTTTGTTGCTTTACAGATAAAGGCTTGAACGACATTTCCTTTCTTGCTGATGGAACGTATACCGAAATTAAATTCGAATTATTAAGATCGTTTAACTTTGATAAAATACTAGATACACTCATAATATGATTTAATAATCAACACAATAAATACAAGCTACCTAAATTTAGGTATCGATGGCATTGATGGCATCGATCCTCCTTGCTTTTGTTGTGCCTCTTCTTGCTTCTTCATTTCTTTATTATAAAAATTAATAAACAATTTACATTCATTTGGAGTCATTTTCATAAAATGATCATATGATACATTCATTTTATTTGATAAATTATATTGCAATTCATAATAATTATATAAATCATCTGTGAATATACTCTTTAAAAACATAAACATAGTCTTATCAAACACACTAAGTTTAATAGTTTCTAAACCAAATTTAGAATTTCCAGTAATAATACTAATTTCTCCTATAGAGGTTTGTATATTTTTAATAAAACTTAATATATTATTAGATAATGTAGCAGGAATATTACCAATTATAAGTTCCTTTTCTAAATTTGTCAAGTCAAAAAAATCTAATACTTCATCATCTATTTCGATTTTATCAATTATTTCTGTATACATTTTATCAATATTATCAATAAAAAAATGTTTTGGTAATGATAATACAATTTTATATCC
>Ga0114969_10001624_pt1 | contig 19060 bp, 6 predicted proteins | sample M_130807_MF_Meta_FD_87316 | JGI IMG/M metagenome (GOLD analysis project Ga0114969, IMG submission 87316) | Freshwater microbial communities from Lake Montjoie, Canada to study carbon cycling - M_130807_MF_MetaG | ecosystem: Environmental > Aquatic > Freshwater > Lake | place: Lake Montjoie...
TAAAGCTGTGCCCAAGCAGTTGGTAAGTTATTAGAATAAGGTAATTCCCAAAGATAACCACCTCTAAAACCGGCAACCATAGAATTTCTTGCTGTTGAATATTCCAAACATTCAACATCATCATAAGTGGTAGCTAAGGTTGATGTCCATTCATTTTCATCGTATTTATAAATAGTTGAATTTGCAGATGAATATAGACCGCCCAATCCAGCAAACAATGTAAAATTGCAAGAACTCAAAGATGAAACTCTATAAAAAGTAGAATCAAAATCCTTTATTTTACTTATAGATTTTCCATCATAAGTATAAACGCTTGGATAAATTGTTGTTCCTTTTTCTGTTCCAATATATAGTTTATCTCCCATTGATTTCATAGACACAATAGGCTTTATGATTTTATAAGATGTTGGATCATTTGGATTTATAGGATTTACAACATTCCAATAATCTCCAGTTATAGAAGTAAAAATTAAACCATTAGATGAACCAATATAAATTTTATTTTTATATACCGCAGAACATGTTATTTGGTAATTATTATCAATTAAATTTGAATTTGAAATAGCAGAAGTAATACCATTGCTAAAAGTAAAAGCAGTATTATTTGCCCCAAGTATAATTTTTCCGTTATAACTTATTGCTGTTAAAACTTCAGAATTTGCTGCAGATGTGGTAGCTTTAAATACTTCAGAATTATTCACATATATGTAATTTAAGAAAGTTGTTACACCTTCTGAAAAATCAAAATAACCAGTAGAATCAGCTTGAGTAAAACTTTTAGCATCTCTAAAGTCAGAAAAATGAGATATTTGAGCTGAGACTACATCACTAAAATTATCATTTGCTGCTAAAGTCAATGAGGCAACAGAATCTATAGTAAAATAATCACCTTTATAAACTAATCTTGCATCTGATATTTGAACTGGAGAATCAAAAGTGTACACAAGATTATCAAGTGTTGTTTCATCAACAATAGTGTCAAATACTTTAGTCCAAGAAGAATCAGAATTTGTTCTAACTTCTAAAATATAATTCTTAGGCTTTGTTGATGTAGCTCCTAAAACAATTTTTGTAACATATGGATAAACAAATGAGCCGTCTATTTGAACTTTGGTTAATCTTTTTTGCAAGAAATTTGATTGTTTGTCACCAATCAATTCAAAATTTCTCAAAGAAGATTCTGTAAAATATGTCGCTTCTCGAATTGGTTTTTCGAATATATCTAAAATAAAATCTTGCGAAGATAATTCTAAATCATTTTCATCAGTGGAAAATAATTTATAGAAAACAGAAGTATCTTCACTTACCAACCAGCCAGTAGAAGTATCCCCCGAAGTCACTGCAAAATATTTACCAATTGAAGAATGTTTTGGAATATAAATAACTGCTGGATTATTTATATTAGTATCTATAACACTGTCAGCTGTTATTTGAATCCAATAAATAGTATCTGCAAAAAGAGATATTGAATCAAAAGATATTTCAAATTCTTGATATGTAGATTCCAAACTTCCAAAACTAATTTTTCCAAGTGAAGAAATTAATTCACCAGGAACATCACTATCTGTATTGTTTGAATGCAGTGTAATTCTGACAGAGTCATGAGTATTTGTTATAGAATATTGAAGCTTAAGTTTGATTGCTAATTTATTTATTGATTTTGTTTTAGAACTTGATATAGACCATGAAGCTGGGTTTGTTCTTATATCAATATCAGTTGGCGAAGAACTATATTCTTTTTCTTCAGTCCCGTATACAGAAAATTTATGTATTCTAATCCCATTAGCTACATCACTCTCGGCTCTATTTAATATCAATACACCTTGTGGAGCTGCAGTGTCTAATATAACAGAAGTATTTGTATTTATTTTTGATTTTCTAAATAATTCAGAAGCATTTTCATCTATATCAAATTCATATGAAATACTTTCATTAGTGTTGTCGTACCAAGTAAGTACATCAAAATAGCCAGGTGAATCTATTGCCGAATTATTTGTAATATTTTCTGCTTCAAAATTGGCAAAAATAACAAGATTATAATCTCTAAGATCTCCCTGCAAAAAACCAACTTTAACTTCACTTCCAGAATAAATTTTATTGTAAAGGGTAATTTTTACATGGGGGTCAAATGTTCTGTCTAATGAAATAGCATTTTTGTATGGTACTGGTTGACCGTCAATAAAAACTTGAAATCCTTGGATATTAGTTTCAGGATATGTTTCGTAATATTTATTTATATCAAATGCAACATAAATATCTAATCCATTTACATCAACATAAGATAGGTTAGGGCTGAAAACATTTGCTACATCTGGACTAAGAGGATCATAATTCGAATAAAGATTTCTTATTTTATATTTATTAGTAAAGGTAGCAAGCGGATTTAGGTTAGCAGATTGATCAGTAATAAAATTTGTATTAAACTTATGATAATCTAACTCTAATGGGTCTATATCATTAAATGAATGTGAAATAGACAAGGTATATTCGGTAACACCCTGTCCAGCATAAGTCGAATTGTCTGACAAAAGAATTGTAGCTGGAAAAGACGAACTTCCAATTGCCACTGAAAATCCTGTGCCTGACTCTCCCGGCAAAGTGGGTTCAGACATTTTTACATAAATTAATCTGACACCATAGTCGCTTGTATATGCGTCAACTACTCTTGGCGGGTTTGTTTCAGAAGTAAGGTTTGTAACTGCTAATCCTGAAAAAGCAACTGCAGTATTTCCTACACCAGATGAATCTCTTAATCTTGTTGAATATAAAGATGGCCAAACATACGATAATTTTACGTTTGTTCCTATTGATAAAGGATTTGCAAGTTCAAGAACAACTATTGTCCCACCAGTAGCAGCAGATGGATTATTTACATATGCGTTTGAAACGATTATCGGAGTAGTGCCTTGAGTGACTGCAAAACCTGCTATTCCACTTGTTGGTAATAAAGGAGGCGAAGCTTCTCTGAATACAGCGTTGATTTTTGTACCATCAGTGGAAGTGAAAGCATATAAAATTTGAGGCCCATTTGTTTCACTGGTTCTATTGCTTATCGCTAAACCAGCAAAAGCTTGAACATTTGTTTTTACTGTATCATTGTCTGATAAAAGTGGAATAGTTCCAAATCCACCAGCTGTAGAACTGGTGTAAGATACAAAGACAGATTGATATGAAGTTACAATTCCAGATCCATTGTAAAGACCATCAATAATTCTATCAGATGAATTTAAAGATAATTGAAGCGTTTTAGGCAGAGCACTATCTATAAAAGTTGCAATAGGTGTGACTGTAGTGGCCGTTCCACCTGTAATTTTTGTAACACTAAATCTTAACTGTGTTCCATTTGAAGGATATAAACCGCTTGAATCTGAGTCAAGGAATTGTATGTATACTTTTGTTCCATCAGCAGAAGTATAAGATTCATTAGTTTGTCCTGCTGAAATTGGAGCTGGAGCTGATCCTGAATATGCTACAAAAGTACTTTTATCTTCTTTAATATCTTTATTTTTTCTTGGCATTTTATGTCACTTTGATATTTCCATACTGACCACTTAAGTACAAAACTCCTTTGTAACTTATAGTAGATAGAGGCCTTACAATTCCAAATAAACCGTATGTACCATCGGTATTGAAAACTTGCTTTCTTTCAAAAGTAATATCTTCTTTTAACCAAGTTTGATAAGTTGAATCATACTTAAATAAATTGCATTGTCTATCATCTGGATTTTCATTTACTTTGTTAGAAATAAATCCATCAGTAATACTATATATTGTTCCATCATGGTAGGTAAACATCCTAACACCACCAGCAGTCTGTAACTGTTGTTCATGATGGAAATCAAATACTTTCACACTTAGAGGATCATAATTTTCTCCTACAATGTAAGAAAGTTTACTAAATGCAAATAAAGAATTCTGATTTGATGTAGATACTTTTCCGATTCTAATGTGTGGTTTGTCGTAATCATTTACAACTTTGTCAGGATTAATATATTTTTCATTGAAATTATCTACTGAAATAAAATTTCTTTTGTAAATATATGGGTAAAATTGCTTTCCTAACCAAACTTTAACATCTTTACCTTCCACTGTTACTCTTATTGTAGAAAACTCGTTATTTACATCAAAAGCTTGCATTTCATCAATAATTTTTATATAATCAATGTCAATAAGTAAAGGTCTTTTTGAAAGATCTGGTAAATTTGCAAACTCTATTTTTATATTAGATACTTTGTCTTTCCATAAAGGTCTTACAATATAATCTATAAAATCATCTTCAGATCTCAAATTGACTGAAGAATAGTTGAGAAATTCTGAACCTATACTTGACCAATAAATATTGATTTTTGCATCTTTTAAACCATAAGAGCTATATGGGGTAATACGAAGTCTTATTTTTAAAACAGCTTCTGGCTTAATCTCTAAGTTTAAATCTGAGATCGTAATCGATGGATCGCCTGAAAGAGCTGGGTCTATAGATAGTAAATATTTATCGTATGAGTTGCCTAAATAATCTGAAGTAGCTTCTATTGTTGCACCTATACTTGATACAAAATCGCCAGCCAACCATCCATTTGCTGTCGCTCCAGATGCACTACTAAACAGCCAATTTTTGAATACACCCAAAGTGGCAAGAGGCTTTTCAATTGTATTATTACCACTTGTAAGTTTGATATTCTCGTGATTTACTTCCAATTTGAAAGAACCATATAAATCAGCTACATCAATACCTTGATAACCTACATAGGTTGTAGATGTTCCAACAATTTCTTCGTTGTTATATAATGTATTGAGATATTTACATCCTTCTAATGGATTGCAAGAAATAGCTTTACTATATGCTAAATTTTTTGTTTCAAATTCTAAAGTATATTTAGGTTTGTATAAATTAAATTCTTGACTATCAAAACTGGCAACAGTAAGAAGAAATCTATTAGTTGAATTTACATAGCCATTTTGAATATAAAATCCCAATAAAGTACTTGAGCCTAAAACAATAAAATTGTTTGAAAGTGATATATTTCCTTCATTAAAAATATAAACACCATTCTTTATGTTTGATGCTGAGGGTTGATCTTTGACTAAAACCGTATCAAATTGAGATAAAACATGTCCGTCAATTGAAACAATGTCAGCCACTGATGTTATTTCTTCAGTAGTTGCACATTGAATAGTGACAAATTCTTGATCTGGAAGATTCATTGACAAAGACTGCTCCCAATCTGAGCCTTCTGACCATTCAAAGAATCTTTGACCAATTGCTGAAGAGCCTGTTGAAGATACTGTATTTCCTTTGATAACTAAAGCTGTTTTATAATGCTCTTCGCTTTGATCATCAACATAATGAGCAATTGCTAAATTAGCATCATTTCTTGAACTTGTTAAACCATCATAAGTATAATATTGAGCTGGTGCTGGATCATTTCTAAACACTTCATCAAAAAGTATATTGGCCCAATTTTCAGTTACAGCTGGGTTGTTCATTAATGCTTCGGAATAAGACCATATTTCTGGTTTGTTAGAAATTGCTGCAAAAACTTGATTTCTGCCAACCTCTAAAGCCTTTATATCGAAAACAGCTGGTTCAAAATCATCAACATTATTTGAAACTAAAGTTATTTTCTCTAATGTTTCCACTGCAGTATCTGTCTCTACTACCATTTCGGTAATTGGATCTACCGGCTGACTCAATGTGATGGTGTTTGTTCTGGAATATTTTAAAACTATATTATTTCTACATCCTAAAAATATCTTATCAAAAGCAGATACCATAGAAAGGACACCACCTGAGCTTGAAGCAAATTCACCTAAGCCATATACTTCTTCCCAATCTTGTCCCAATGAAGCTGTTGAAATTTTAGATCTATATAATCTTGGTTTTTTGTCAGATCCTGCATAAATATAATCTTCACTTTCAAAAGCAAATCTATGTTTTAACAATGATGTTGCTGGTAAACTCTGTCCATCATATAATGAAAAAACTGGTCCACTAATGACATTTCCATCATAAAACCAAATATTTCCAGAAACACCAGCTAAAAATATTCCAGAACTGGTGGAAAGCATTGATGTGATAGCTTTTTCTTTAAGATGCGAAAAATCATTTATGTATTCAAAACTTACAAGATTAGCTTTGTGAATAGAAGCATAATTTTTTATAAGCTTAGCATAAACTATAGTTGCTTCTGCTTCTGACAACGGATTAGATTCAGGAAAAATAAGAAGATTTTTATCGTCATCAATACCATACGCTACAGTAGTATCTACATTAGTAAGTACAAGATTATCAGATGAAAGAGGTTCGTAAATTCTATCCAAATCAGAAGAACTTGTACCAACCAATTTAAAAGCAGTGTTGTCTGGATAATCAGGATCAAAACTATTGACAAGTTTAAGATTTTTGTAAATTTTTTGGGTGATGCCAGATAAATAAACAACTTCTTCTGAATCATACGGTCCTTGCCAAGTAGTCATGGCAGTATATAATGTTTTACTCATTATTTGCTTGGCCTCTTTACTATTTCCCAAATTGTTTCTGGTTGCATTGCGTTATTGCCAAAATCTCTAAATAAAAATTCTACTTTTTTGACTCCATCTTTTTCACCATCAAAATTTATATTTGAGTATGTGTTTATATGTTGCCAATCACTCCAGTCATCTGCTCCCGAATCATAAATTCTTCTAACCTTGAAATCCTTAACTCCGGAAACTGTATCGTTAGATTCAAGTTTGACGACTGATGAAATCAAGTTCGTTATATTAACATTTGAATATGTTTTAGGGTTATAAAACGAAGCACTTCCAATAGGCGGTTGTGTATCTACTAAGGCCCAAGATTGAGCAACAAATGTAATTGGATATGACTGAGTAATATTTCCAGAATAGTCCATAAGTTGAATCCATATTTTTCTTGGTCCTGAAAATCCCATATTTTGATAATCAAATGATGAATTGGCTATACCAGATGTGTAATAATTTAAATTTCCATAAAGATAAATAAAGTATTTTCCACCATTTTCAACAGTAAATTGGTTCCATGACATCCAAGGTGTATATTGAGATCTAAAATTATCAATATATCTTCCAATTCTAAATGCTAAAATACCAGAATCATTATCTTCAGCCAAAATAGAAAGTTCAATAGACCTAAGGTTGTCATTTGTTAGATTGTCAATTTTTGGATTACCACCATTGTATTGAGGTCCAGTGATATCTACTATTGCCGGTCCTGCAATATTAGTAGAGTTCGATTCTAACTGAGCATGAGACTTAGCTCTTAATCTTGCATGCTGAATATTTTTATGAGTAGTATTAAACGACTTACTTGTATATCTTGAAAATAATTTATGCCAAAGATTGTTTGCTAATTTATAATAAGTAAATTTACCTTTTGTAATATAAGTGTTAGTTGTAGCAGAGCCAAATGCTGAAGCTAAAGCTGTATTAAAAGGAAGTACAATTTGAACCCATATTTTGTCCAAAGAAGTAACAGATGGAGCAGAATTTGCACTATCTGACATTATAACCTGAACCAAATTATGATGTGGTGCAACTGTATACGTATCAATCAATGGAGTAGTTGCAATTGTGAGCCAGTCTGTAAGAGGATTGTCAAAATCAGGAGAATCACTAATATCACTATAAAATCTTGTTTTGATTTTTGTAAGATCCACAGGAACTTCATAATTAGTGAAGTTAAGCTTGAATTCAAAAAGTTGTGCTCTTAAAGAAGAAACAAATGTAGATATTTGTCCTATTGTTATTGGAGCAAAATAACTTGTTGATAGAAATAAATCTGCAACTTCATTGTCTTTTTGAGTTTTGATTTTAGAGAATGTTACTCCACTATTTACATCTCCATTGGTCACATTATAAGGAACATTGTAGCTCGAAGTATCCAAGGTATATGTAGATGTACCGCTCTTAAGGTATAATCCGTTTTGTCTAAGGTTTGTTTGATCTTTTAATAAAATGTAAGAGTTCAAAGGCAAGGTCGCTAATGAAACTCCATCTACTGTTGCAGAAGCTATGGTTGCAGTATTAACATTTGTTCCATTGGATGCAATAGCCACAGTAACACCAATCGCACTTGATTCAGGATTTGTATAGCTGAAATCTTGAAAATCTGTCAAACCTGATAATAATTTCTGTCCTAAATAAAATTTATTGTTTGATAAAGCTTCTGGAGCTAATGAAACTGTTCTTACAGAAGCATAATTTTCTGTTTCTAAATTATTAAGACTTGGCAAGCCTCTAAAGATCATTTCATAAATTCTGTTATATGTCGTTCCACCAGAATTATTATATGTTGAACTTATAAATCCACATGCTGCATAATATCCTAAACCTGATGAGTTACTTGGCATTTTGTTATTAAGTCTTGCATATCCTAATACATCCAAGTTACTGCCATTTATAGTTTTTATAAATATCCATGTACTATTTGCAGAATTTGATTCTAAATAATTTGGAACTTTATCTGTAATCTCAATAAGGTATCTATCAAAGGTGTCATTAGGCTTATATGTTTTCAATAAAGTCTTAGATATTGTATTGTCTTCATTTCTTTGAAGAATAATAATTTGATTTTTTAATTTACTAAATATAACTGAAATAGTTGGAGCATTTACTGGATTTTCTGAATAAACATAGTTATCAATACACCGAGAACCCATAGGGTTATCCCATTCAACTTGCAGATTATTTTCAGTATGAGGCCTGTAGGAAGATTTTTGGCTAAGTGAGATGTAAAAATCATCAGTTCTGTGTCTTACTTTGACTTCTACAGAACATCTTGTAGACATTGATGGTTTGTACAACTGCAATTCTGAAACATTTGAATTTAAAGTTTCATTGTTTACATCAATCTTTTGTATTTCAAAATATGATGAATTTGCGCTATATTCCAAAGTAAGATTTGTATTTAAGTCATTTAAGAAAATATAATCTGTATTTTGAGAATCTGGCCAGCCTGATGTTATTGAAACAACTGGTGGATTTGCGCTTGTAAGATTATCATTAAGACAATCTCCAATATCAGCAGAAAGAATATTTTTACCTTGAGCTATACAAAATTCTTTTATATTGACAATTCCAGTACTACCCAATGACGCAGTTCTAAAAAAACCAATTGCAGCGCCTAAATTTGTAGTTCCAAAACTTGATACAACAGAATTTGCAAGTAAATAACTCTTTCTTGATGTTTGGTTTTGATCTAATACAGGGGTGAAATATCCTTCTACATAAGCAAAAGAACTATCCAATTGTGAATAATACATTTCATATAATCCACCACCTTGCAATAAAGGTAACAAGCTGTTTGGTAATGTTGTAACTTGCTGATTTGTTGATGCAGTCCCATTGGTGATTGTATATAAATAAGATACTGGATTGTTATTTTCAGCAATATCAACACGAATTGCTAATTCGTTATTGGGATTTTGGTGCTCTGGAAATCTGTACATCTTGATATATGCAGAGGATGTATCACCAATACTTCCAGTTTGATATTCTAAATGACCTTGAATCATTATGTCTGGTTTATCTGTAGAAGTTAAAAGTTTAGCGTTAGAATACAACATCAAACCAGTATTAATTCCGTAAGATGACAGAGCTAATCCAGAATTTATAGTGTAAGTGGTTGACACGTATGTATTTACACCAGCTTCTGCAGTAAATCTATAAGCTTGAGAAGATGTCGATGCTACACTTGAAGATGGGCACAATGTTCTGTAGACAGTGTTACCTACATGGGTATAAATGTCGTAGGTGTTTCCAGAACTGGAAATCTCGTAAGAGCTAAATAAGTAGCCACTGATTCCATCATCATTTGTTTGTGCTTTTGATGTTGAAGATTTAAAATTGAAAATAGAACTCTTGCCAGTATAACCTGATTTCAAAGATGAATATTCAAGTTTGTCAGGGTTTGTTGGTATAGTGCCTTCCCAAATAATTGTATCAAAAATGCCATAACCGTTAGGATATTCAATCAATTGGCCATTTGGAGCTTCAATTATTGCCTTCAGATAAACTCTGGATAGTCCACCATTTGCAGACAAAGCCCAGTTGCTTACCTTGAATAAACCTGTTCCAGATACAGTGCTGCCAAAAGATCCTTGACTAAGTGTATTGTCAAAAAAGTAATTGGCATTGATATTATATGCGTAATCGACTGTTGAATTGAAAAGTTCAGGTTTAGGTGGCCAGTTACTTATTGTAATTGTTGACGAGGGCTCAAAATAAGGGTCATTCGAAAGATAAAGAGTTTTAATTCTTGCTAAATCAGTAATATCTCTTGTTGTTTTATTTCTTAATTGAAAACCAAGGCTTATTTGATTTTTATTATTATCAAGTGATGGATCGTAAGAAAATTTATTAGTGGTATATGCTAAACCAGAAGACACAAATTCTGATTGTAAATATCCACTTCTTAGATTGTTGGGTAAAATTATTGTGACATCAAAGGTCATATGATCCACCAAGGCATTTTTATTTTAATATTAATATTCTAATTTGACGGAAATCAAACCTATCAAAGAGAGAAATCTATCTCAATAGGCATAATTGTTTGTACAGTTAAGGGAACATGCACATCTGCATACATATATCCGTCTACATAATCAATACCATCAAAATTACCTTGAACATAAAAATCAAAACTTGATCTATATATTGAATAATTATTTGTTGAATCATTAGACACCAAATACATATCATTATAGATAGCTGTTTTCACAGTATCTAATCCATTAGGCATATATATTTTTAACTGCATTTCAGATAAATCATTGGGAGATATAGTTTCCATAATTTTGTTGCAAATAATTCTGAAATAAATAGTTTTGTAATAGTTGCCTTTTCCAGAATTAAAATAAGATATATCTGCTGTTGTTGAACTATTATTTAAAAAAGTAGGAACAGTTGAAATAATTGGAACACCTTGTCTTATTGGCCTGGAAATCAAAAAACTACTATCATCAAATGAAGCAATTGAAAATTCAGGCATATAATCATTTTCAGTTACTAAAGTTGCATTTGTTTCATAAGAAAATGCCTTAAAACTATCTTGTTTTTTATGATGATTGTAATAAGATAATTTTATGATTGAACTCTTATCATTCAATCTTACAATTATTATTCCATCATTGTCTACTTCAAACAAACAGTCATCAGAAGTCAAATAATAATTGTAATCATCTTTGGCAAACAAAATACTATTAAATTTAGCTTCAACCAAAATATCGTAATTAAAACTAAGCATGAATGAATTGCGAATATTTTGACTATTATTGAATTTAAAAAATAAATTGTCTTCTTCTGAAACTAATAAAATTTCAAAATTATCATCGATAGTAATTTTTGATTCTTTGACTTTGATATTTTTAGATATTAAATTTATATCTAATGTTTTGTTTACATGTATTGACTTTGTATTTTCGTTTATTATTGTAATCATTTTATTCAGATACCAAAATGTCATTGTTAGATAATAATTTCAACCCTTTAGGATGTATTATTTCGTAATTTTCTCCCCAAGCAGAAATTGTATTTCCAGAAACATCAACTAATTTCAATCTTGTATTGATACCATTACTGACTGAATCATCTAACAAAACATAAAAATTGTCTTGATCAGGTCCTGGTAGTGCTTTTATAACATCAAGCTTATTGAAAAGTAATTTGGTTTCTATAATTCCACCAGAAACTCTGTATTTCAACAATCTTCCAGTAGAATTGTTATCTGTAATTGGACAACCTAAAATAACTACACCGTCAGATAATTCATATACAGATCCAAGTTTAGTGTCTATAAATTCAGCAATATCACTTGAAATTTTCCATGCTAAAGTCAAAGAAGAGTTATCATTAAAGGCAATAACTGAATCTGAAAATGGCTGAGCAATAATTATTTTACTATTTGAATAATGTACAGAGATAGGATTATATAAGTTTGCAAAATATATAGGTCCTTCAATTAAATCTACTGCAACATTTCCCAAATCACCCACAGGATCTAATACATCAGAAGTTGGCACAATATTATCTGCATTGAAATCATTTGAAGATGTCGCAATCAATGTTGTTACTGGTAAACCATATGAGGTTGTTGCATTACCAGAGTAAATTGTGCTGTAAGATGTTAAATAAGAAATAGAATTTGTGGTTTTTTGACTAACCGTAGAAGTTGTAGCTGTTCCAACTCCGACAGTATTTAAAGCAAAACCTCCATTAGTCACAGCTCCTTTATCAAACCTTACTTTTCTTAATCTTGCAGAACTAATGGCTGATGAAAGAGCAATTCCAAGATCGTTGCTCTTAAAAGTTATTTCTAATGTGGCAGATGTATTAGAAACCAAATCAAATAGACCCGTATTATTTTGATCAATTCTTGTGTCATCTAATCTTACTGTTACACTGTCATAATCAATATATATCTTTGTTGGGTCAAATGGAGTGGTGGTAGAAATATTTTGAGAAAAAGCAACCCATATCTTCCTTATAGTAGGATTAAAGTATGCACCAAGTACGACAAAGTCTCTGTTTGTTTGTTTGAGCCTTAAATTGCCTTGTATTACCCTTGATATGTTACCATCAAGGTCAAACATCACAACTCTATCGTTTAAGGTATCACAGTATAAATTTGACCCGTCTGATAAAGCTTGAAAATCTTTAGGACTGTTGAAGCCTCTATCTAAAGATTTATTATATATTTGAACAGGTGACAAATATGTAGAGAGATTTGCAATATCAATACCATCTTCGTAAACAACTTCTGCTTGGGATGTATATGCAGAGATAGCAGAATTGTTTCTCAAAAATATCCAGTTTCCAATAGAATTTGTTGAAGAAATTTTCATAGTATTCTTCAATTGATTATTTTCTGAATATGTATTTCCAAAACCAATGTTTTTAGAATAATATTTCTCTGTTTCCCATCCAGTTTGTCCTGATGAGAAATTTGAAAATCTTGCATTGTACGTTTTTGTATTGCCAGTTCCAACAGTTGAATAATAAATCTTCAACAAATCAAAAGCAGGAGCATAAGCTTTTGTAGAATCTGAATTCAAAGTAACCAGAACATCCAAATATCTTCCTTGACTTGATGTAGAAGCTAAATATCCATAAGCTAATTCTGTAGAGTCATCTGTGTTTGTAAGATCATTAAAAACAGTATTATTAATGTCCGTTCTTGTTGTTAAAGAATATGTGGTTCCAGTTGGCTTGGTAGATGTCCATTGAACAAGATTGTAAATTGTGTTATTCAAACCAGAGTCGAATCTGAATAAAAATTTACCAGCACCAGCATACAAAGAATCATTCCACAAAAACATTGATGCTGAACTATTGGTAGCCGATGATTTTCTTGCTGTTTGTAAAGTATCATAATTATAAGGGTAAGGATTTACTTGATCATCACTTGGTGTGTTGAGATAAAAATTAATTGATTTCTCAGGATTCCAACCTTTCAATGACGACCAATAAAAACCTAATCCCTTGATGGATGTTCTATTTTGAGCTGGCCAAAGATTTTCTAAAGAGACTATTTTATAAACACTTGAACCTATACTTGCTGAATCTGTGGAATCATCAAATATTTTGTATCCTATTTCAGTACCATCACCGGAAGATAAATAAAGTTTTGATGGTCCAGCAGTTGGATAATATTGTCCACTATCAAATGTAACTGCGATATCATTTGCAAATTGAGGATCGTTGTCATCTGTACCCAATACAAGATACATATATATTTGCCCAATTTTAGATACCGTAGTCCCTAAGCCTACTGAAAAGCCTATACCGACTTTACTAACTTCATTCATTGGAATGGGGTTGTCAAATATTTTATAGGAATAAAGTCTTGTATCTACACTTACTGTACCACTTGAATAATTTGACGTGGTATTGATAGCTCTATTCCAACCGCTTGCTTCATTGAAAATATTAGTCACAGGTTGTTCAATAGTGCTAAAATTTAAAGGATTTGAAATAGTAAAATAACCGGTTGAATCATCTATATTGTCACCAACTATTGTAATATTTTCAAAAAATCCAAGATTCTGATTTTGATTAAACGACTTAGCTGTTTCAAAATCTCTTCTTGTTGCATAAGTTCTTACATCAGAAAAAACTGAATCCGATGTTGAACCGCTTATACCTAATCCGCTTGACCATGGAGCAGAATCTAATATTGTTGCTCCTATCAAAGATGATGGTAAACTTCTGTCACTAAAATTGGAAGTAGTACCTGTTGATGTGTTAGCTAATGTATTTGGCCAAACTCCTGGTACATATACTAAAGTGTTGATTTGAGTTTTATCAATATATTCAAAACCTGATTGTTTTTTCAAAGAAATCAATGTTTGTAATCTGTTTGCAATAGATAGATCAGCCAATTTATATGTGCTATCTTGCTCTAAATATTGTGTCAACAATGAATCAATTTGAGTATGGGTCAATGTGCCTTTGTTAGCGAGAATGTTGTGATCTATTTGAGGTAATCTGCCAGCATCAAGTTTGCCTTTTGTAACCTTATCAAGATTAAGATTATCAATATTTTCGCCAGACAACTTATTTATAACATGCTCTTGTAAATTAATAGGTGATGGATTTACAGAACCGCCAATATGCTTGTGATTAGTTAAAGATGATGAAAGAGAACTAAATAAAGTAATTATTTGTCTTTCATCATTAAATACAGTGATTGTATTAGCGGAAACATTAATTACAACACCACCAATATTTACATAATTGTCAGTGTCATCAATTCTTAATAAAGATGCTATGAAATCAACATCTTTTGTAATGGGAGTGTTTAGATTTTCGACAGCATAAAACCAAATCTTTATCTCTGTTGCTTCAAGAGGAATGACTGGTAAAGTAATATCTTTTGAAGTTGTTGTTTCTGCAGCCTTGTATCCTACATGGCCTTTACCAGAAGTAACAGACACCTTTAAAAATTTATTAGAGTCAGAGTAAGTTTCAATTTGCCAAGAAACATTATTATTAAGATCTTCTATGATGCCATTTCTAAAAATTTGATACACAGCGTAAAGTTGTGTATCAATAGTTTTAAATCTTTTTTCATCAAGATCTAAATTGTTTGACAAATCTTGACTTGGTTCAAGATATCCTAAATTATAAAAAGGTGTATTTCCCATTAATTTTAATTTTTCGGTTTATAAAAAGATGTTACTTTTTCTACTCCCCAAGTTGAATTTCCCCATGTAAGTACATTTTGTTCTTCTGTCAATATTTGTTCATTTGCCCTAACTGCACCCATATTATTCATTGTTGATGAACTTAATCTTATTGATGCCATAGCTGCATTTTGAGCTTGAACTATTTTAGTGTTTATAACTGCTGAAAGACTTCTAAATGCCATTTATTTATTCTCCACTTACTTTTAGATCTTGAATTAACCAAGGATGTGAAAAACCATTGACCTGTGCAGTAATTAAATTTTGAGATTTATCGATATTGTAATTTACTGACTGGTAGATATATTTACTTGTAATAGATAAAGTTGGATCATTGAGATTAGTACCATCAGCTAAAGCATTTATTCTAAATAAACCATGAATCTTCAATGGCCTTGTAACATAACAACTAAATCCTAAATCATGGATAGGTATAGATGTAATTTTTTCATTCTGAGCATGTTTCAATTCAACAAGCTCAGCAGTTGGATATTCATTTTTTTCAAGACTATCAATTACTTTTTTTCTAAAACCAACATATGACTTTGGAACAACTCCGTTAGTAATAGCTTTGATTGCATTGTCGCGGGATTGAATTGACATTTTTTGATCATGAAATTTCTCAGATGTATGTTTTTCTATCAAACCTTCATAAGTAAATCCATAAGTTGAAACGTGATATGAAAGTGGAGCTAATCTTGTATTTATTGAAAAACTTCCTTGCAATAATCCATGCCAATCTGGTGTTTTATTATCTATTGTGCTTCTCATACTCAACGTTTGATTTGTTGAATTTGGAGTAGCATCATATCCAAAAAATTTCAAATCATCATCAAGATTACTATCTGCATACCTGGCATCGAGTACAAAACCTGTATTCTCAAGCCATCTAAATGTTGGTAATTTTTCAAGAGTCATAAGCTTTGATAAAAATACACTCATTTTTTCATTTATTTTGTCAAAGTTTGTTGCTCTTATTGCATCTGGATTAGCTGCTGGATTATTTACAATTCTTAAATTTAAACCACCTATTTGATCTTTATTTTGCAAAGAATAGTATTTTGAAAATCCAGAAAAATTCATTACTGCTTGAATACAGGTTTTTATGGATCTATTTCCAAAAGGCACAATATAATCAAAAAATAATCCATCCATTATGTAATTGCCTAAGTCTTGGCATTCTAAACTTATATTACTTTGGCTTCCAGTTCGAGTTGTATTTACAGAATCTATGACTCCTTGAAAATAATTATAACTTGCATTTCCATATCCAGCTTTTACAGTTACAACTAAAATATTTTGTTCAATTAATTCAAGTAAATTTAAACCATCAATTGTTGTATCTAAATTCAAAAGATTAATAGTAGCCCTTTTTCTTATTAATGAAAAATTTGCAAGATCTGTACTGCAGTTAACAGTGACACCTGAAACCCAAGGAGTAAGATTGCCTTTTTCAATTGGATATAAAAAATCAACTGTTTTTGGATCATTTTTTGCAGGTGATTCTATACTTAAAAATGCTGGGCCTTCTATAGTGCCATTGAAAAATAAATTTCCCCAAATTTTACTATATTGTTGAGAGCTAAAAGGCGTATTTGTGTCAATTGAAACATCTAATTGCTTAAAAATGAAATCAGTAGGATTTGTTAATGGACTTGCTGGAAGAAAAGTTCTCCAGTCAGGCATAGCTGAAATAGTTCCATCAGGAATTGTTTGGTATCTTATGCCATTTTTTCCATAATACTTTGCATCATTGAAGACCTGTATTATTTTTGAAGCGGATATTTGATCCTTCCTATCTTGAGGTGCTGTAAATGTCATCAATATATGATTTTTAGTATTAAGTAATTCCAGGCCAGGGGTAATCAAAATATTGCTAACAGCAGTGCTATAAGAAACTGAAATTCTTGACTCAAAATTATTCGAAGATACAGTAGATGGTTTGGAGTAATTATTGAACAAAATGGAAGAATATCTCATTTCAAAACTTGCATTCATAGCAAGAAGCTTTATATAAGAAGTATCTTTTCCAAAGTAATGCTCAATATTAGCTTTATTTTGAAGTGGAGCTGCTGGATCAATTACAGTGTTACTTGAAGCAACTTCTTCAGGATATATTGCATTCCATGTAGATTGATCATTTGTAAATCCAACAAGCATCACAGGACCTACAAAATGAATAAATATGTCATAACCCAATGTTGCTTTTCCATCAAATAAGGGAGCTTTAATCTGATCATATTTGTAATAAAATTCTGTATTATTTGATTTGTATTTTGTAATTATTTGCGGAAGTGTATTTGGGTTTAAATTTACTGTGATTGAATATATAGTGTTATCTTTTGGAGATTTGTCTTCATAAATTACACTAATGTTGGAATCAGAAGAATTTGCATTTAGATTTGATAATTGAATATGAAATCCACAATTTGAAGAAGATTGAGCATTTATTCTTTCACCATTTAAAATTAAGTATTCAGTAGCAGAAGTTAAAGAATTTCTTATTTTTGTTGGAAAAAATATAAATGGATTATTAAAAACAACATCTTTTGAAGTTGGAAAAATTCTTTTAACAATACAAGACTTTCCTTTGCCTTTAGAATCAACAAATAATCTTGAACCATTAATTCCATCTCTGATAGTTTTGATAGAAGTCTTGCTCTTGCCAGTCACATTAGCTCCTACTGGTCCTTCAAATTCCTTGACAGAAGTTGACAAAGGAGCTTCATTGGAATCTACCAAATTCCATATATTGTATGTAGTATATGGTGCAAGTGTAGTTAAGTTGTTGTACATGACCCAGTGAGAAAATTTAATAGGATCAGTATAGGTGGGAATTGGTGAACCTGGACCCCAAGCTGTTCCGTATGAATACTCTTTGATAAATGGTATCAGTGGCTTAAAGTTTTCTAAATCTGAAAAATCATAAAGCAAATTTGGAGTAGTCAAATTACTAACTGAAGAAACTCTTACTGGTGAATACCCTGGAAATGCAGTGTAATCAGCAGCCGTTGGACCCTTGAGTGCATTGAATATTGGGTGAGCAGTATCAGTTAATATTCCACCAAAAGCAAAAGTACATGAAGAAGAAGTAGGGTGAGTTATAGTTTCCAATACGTGTGCATTTTGTAATGATGGAATAAACTTTACCCTTGATCCTAATTTGAAGTCTGTGTATTGTTTTCCTACCGTTTGTGATCCACCAGTATTGAAAACAATTTTTGGATTATTATTTTTATTATCGTAGTTGATTGGTCTTAGATTTTGTGGATCTGGAGCAAAATTAAATACAGAATAATAACCGTTTGCTTGTCCAACTTCTGGCATGTAGATAGCAGACAGTGAAACATCTAATTTTAGTTCTCTCTCATCAGGAAGTGTTATGGACATTATTTGTACTCTATTTTTGGATCAGTGCTAACGAACGGAATAATACTTGTTGAGCATAATGCCCCACTGTTATTTACATAAAATATTCCGACTTGCCCTTTTTGGTCAGAATTATTGTAAACAACTATTCCAGGTTTTTGATAAGGAATAGCCTGATTATCATTATTAGTAACTGTGTAAAAAAAATTATTTGCTATAAATTGGCCATTGGTATAATTCCCAGCTATATGATGAAAAATTGTTGGAGACGAAATCGTACCTTCAATATAAGGAGATTCAGCATAAATGATATTATTATAATTTGTTCCACCAACTGTCAAAGATGTCATAAAAACAAATCTTACAATATTGAAAATTGGATCATAAATTGCTGAAACATTTGACAGAGCGGTAAGTGCATTTGATGAAACAACTCCTGAATTCACTAATGTTATTCTTATTGAAACTGTTCCATATTCAATTAATCTACAATA
>Ga0114969_10001626_pt1 | contig 19045 bp, 34 predicted proteins | sample M_130807_MF_Meta_FD_87316 | JGI IMG/M metagenome (GOLD analysis project Ga0114969, IMG submission 87316) | Freshwater microbial communities from Lake Montjoie, Canada to study carbon cycling - M_130807_MF_MetaG | ecosystem: Environmental > Aquatic > Freshwater > Lake | place: Lake Montjoie...
CCTTTACAATTACCAATAGGTGCTGAAGATAACTTCAAAGGTGTTGTTGATTTGATTAATAACAGAGGTATTATTTGGAATGACAAAGATCAAGGGATGACTTTTCAAGAAGTTCCAATTCCTGAAGATATGCTTGAGGATACCAAGATTTATCGTGAAAAATTATTAGAAGCAATAGCTGAATTTGACGATAAGTTAATGGAGAAGTATTTCGAAGATCCTAATTCAATTACTGAAAAGGAAATTCTTACCGCGCTTCGCCAAGCTTGTATTGCTAATAAAGTAGTTCCAATGGTTTGTGGTTCTTCTTTCAAGAATAAGGGTGTACAAACAATGCTTGATTATGTGATGGAATTACTTCCTTCACCAATGGACAAGAATAATATCGTTGGTATTAATCCTGATACAGAAGAGGAAATTACTCGTAAACCAGATGTAAACGAGCCTTTCACAGCATTAGCTTTTAAAATAGCTACTGATCCTTTCGTAGGTCGTCTTGCCTATTTCCGTTGCTATTCAGGAAAGTTAGATGCGGGTTCTTATGTATGGAATTCTCGCTCAGGACAAAAAGAACGCATCTCTCGTATTTTCCAGATGCATGCAAATAAACAAAATCAAATTCCTTTTATCATTGCTGGTGATATCGGCGCTGCTGTAGGATTTAAAGATATTAAAACAGGTGATACACTTTGTGCTGAAGGACATCCAATGGTTCTTGAAGCAATGAATTTCCCTGAGCCTGTTATCGGATTAGCTATTGAGCCAAAAACTCAAGCCGACGTTGATAAAATGGGTGTTGCATTAGGTAAACTTGCAGAAGAAGATCCAACTTTCAGAGTAAAATCTGACGAAGAATCGGGTCAAACTATCATCAGTGGAATGGGTGAATTACACCTTGAAATCATTGTTGATCGCTTAAGAAGAGAATTTAAAGTTGAAGTTAACCAAGGAGCACCTCAGGTTAATTATAAAGAAGCAATTACAGGTACTATCGAGCATCGTGAAGTTTATAAGAAACAAACAGGTGGTCGTGGTAAGTTTGCCGATATTAAGTTTACTGTTTCTCCAGTTGATGAAGATTTTGTTACAACAGATAAGAATGGTGGTTTACAATTCGTAAACGAAATCAGCGGTGGTAATATTCCTCGTGAATTTATCCCTGCAGTTGAAAAAGGCTTCCGCTCGGCAATGCAGAATGGTGTAATGGCTGGATTCCCTCTTCAAACTTTGAAAATTCGTCTTACTGACGGTTCTTATCATAACGTCGATTCAGATTCTCTATCTTTTGAGATCTGTGCTAAAACAGCATATCGTGAATCTTTGCCAAAGGCTAAACCAGTTCTTTTAGAGCCTATCATGAAGCTTGAAGTATTAACGCCAGAGCAAAATATGGGTGATGTTGTAGGTGATCTTAACCGTCGCCGAGGACAAATGGAAGGAATGGATTCTCGCGCTGGAGCTCAGGTAGTAAAAGCAAAAGTTCCATTGTCAGAAATGTTTGGTTATATAACTGTTTTAAGAACCATTACATCTGGAAGAGCATCTTCAACAATGGAATTCTCTCATTTTGCTGAAACTCCTCGTGCAATCGCAGAAGAAGTTATAGCAAAGGTGAAAGGTAAATCAGCAGAAAAAGTATAGTTCTAATTATAAGTACATAAGTGCTTCACACATTATCCGTTCTTTAAAAAAATATGAGCCAGAGAATTAGAATCAAATTAAAATCTTACGATTACAATCTCGTTGATAAATCAGCTGAGAAAATCGTAAAGACAGTAAAGCCGACAGGTGCAATTGTTTGTGGACCAATTCCATTGCCTACAGAGAAAAAAATCTACACGGTTTTACGCTCCCCACACGTAAACAAAAAAGCACGTGAACAATTTCAACTTTGTTCATATAAGCGCTTACTAGACATTTATAGCTCAACAGCAAAAACTGTAGATGCTTTAATGAAACTAGAATTACCAAGTGGAGTGGAAGTAGAAATTAAAGTTTAGTTAGTTCAATAAGTACAATTCGTTCTTTACATACACCGATAAGGTTATAGTACAGGAATCCTAAGTTTAGGACCCTATTTAAAAAATTTATTTAAGACCAAAACAACTAATAAATTAGTTAAGATGGCAGGTATCATCGGAAAAAAAATTGGCATGACCAGTATATTCGATGCAGAAGGAAATAATATTCCCTGCACGGTAGTGGAAGCCGGTCCTTGTGTTGTTACACAGGTTAAAACAGTAGAAAATGACGGTTATAAAGCCGTTCAACTTGCCTTTGGCGAGAAAAAAGAGAAGCATACAACTCAGCCTATGCTGGGTCACTTCACTAAAGCAGGCACTACGCCTAAGAGAGATCTTGTAGAATTCGCAGAATTTGAAAAAGAATACGCTCTTGGAGATCTAGTGGGTTGTGATATTTTTCAGGAAGGTGATTTTTGTGAAGTTGTAGGAACTTCTAAAGGAAAAGGATTTCAAGGTGTTGTTCGCCGCCACAATTTTAGTGGAGTAGGTGGTGCAACTCACGGTCAGCATAACCGTCTTCGTGCCCCAGGGTCTCGTGGCGCGTCTTCATGGCCATCCCGTGTATTTAAAGGTATTCGTACTGCAGGTCACATGGGTAATGAGCGTGTAATGCTTCAAAATCTTCAGATTGTTAAAGTTTTGCCTGAACAAAATCTGCTATTAATAAAAGGAGCAATCCCAGGGCACAAAGGTTCAATCGTAACGGTGATTAAATAATCATGGAATTAGCAATATTAAGCCTATCAGGCAAAGAAACTGGTCGTAAGGCCAATCTTAACGAAAGTATCTTCGGAATTGAACCGAATGATCACGCGATATATTTAGATGTAAAGCAGTTCTTGGCTAATCAACGTCAAGGTACACATAAGTCAAAAGAGCGTAACGAAGTTTCAGGAACAACAAAGAAATTGAAAAACCAAAAAGGTACCGGTGGTGCTCGTGCTGGTTCAATGAAATCTCCTTTGTTTGTTGGTGGTGGACGAATTTTTGGACCACGCCCACGTAATTATTCTTTCAGTTTAAATAAGAAATTAAAGCGCTTGGCTCGTTTGTCAGCTCTTACTTATAAGGCTCAAAGTAATAGTATTACTGTTCTTGAAGATTTTAATTTCGATGCTCCGAAAACAAAATTGATGCTGGATCTAGTAAAGAATTTACAGGTTTCAGATAAAAAAACATTATTAGTGCTTCCCGCATCGAATAAAAATGTATATTTGTCGTCCCGAAATTTGGAGCGCAATAAAGTAGTAACAGCTTCTGATTTAAGCACTTACGATATTTTGAATGCAACAAACCTAATAGTAACAGAGAGTTCGTTGCCAATTATTGAAAGTACTTTATTAAAATAATGAAAATAATTCGTTGAAATTATTCCTCAATTAGGAAATAAATAAAACGAGTTAACAGTCTGAAATAACTAAGTGCATTGGCACGATAAACCAATAGAATATAAGATCATGGAGATCCTGAAGAAGCCGGTTGTCACTGAAAAGATGAATCGGATTACCGAAAAACAGCCACGTTACGGCTTTATAGTAAATCGTTTCTCAAATAAAATTGAGATTAAAAAAGCGGTTGAATCTATGTATGGTGTAACTGTAGAATCTGTTAATACAATGGTTTATCGCGGAAAATCAAAATCCCGTGGAACTAAAACAGGTGTTGTTTCTGGTGCGAAGCCAAATTACAAGAAAGCTATCGTAACTCTTAAGCAAGGTGATAACATTGACTTCTTCGGTAATATATAAAAGACAAGGACTGAGAAATGGGAACTAGAAAAATACGTCCAATGACTCCGGGTCAGCGTCATTCTACACAGAATGATTATGCCGAGATCACAACAGACATACCTGAGAAGTCATTACTTGAGCCGCTTAAGCGTTCAGGTGGTAGAAATAATTCAGGTAAAATGACAATGCGCTACATAGGTGGCGGTCATCGTAGACAATATCGCTTAATCGATTTCAAAAGAGATAAAGCTGGTATTCCTGCAAGAGTAGTAAGTGTTGAGTATGATCCAAATCGTACTGCTTTTATCGCACTGTTAAACTATAGCGACGGAGAGAAAAGATATATTCTTGCTCCAGTTGGCTTGAAGGTAGATCAGATTCTTCATTCAGGTGAAAAAGCTGCTCCAGAATTAGGAAATGCACTACCATTAAAAGATATTCCTTTAGGAACAATCATTCATAATATTGAAATGCGTCCTGGTCAAGGTGGTAAAATTGCAAGAAGTGCTGGATCATATGCTCAATTAGCAGCTCGTGAAGGTAAATATGCAACTTTGAAAATGCCTTCTGGTGAAACACGATTGATTCTAATTAATTGTATTGCTACAATCGGTGTTGTTTCAAACCCTGATCATAATAAAGTAAGTCTTGGTAAAGCTGGTCGTACACGTTGGGTTGGTCGCCGTCCAAGAGTAAGAGGTGTTGCAATGAATCCAGTTGATCACCCGATGGGTGGAGGTGAAGGCCGCGCTTCTGGAGGTCATCCAAGATCTCGTAAAGGTCTCCTTGCTAAAGGATACAAGACACGTAAAAAGAATAATACTACTAATAAATATATTATTGAACGTCGTAAGAAGTAATTCAAACGAGTCACAAGATAAATAATATGAGCCGTTCGCTTAAAAAAGGTCCTTACATCGACATCAAGTTAGAGACGAAAGTTTCACAGATGAACGATAACCGCAAAAAGACTGTAATCAAAACATGGTCACGTCGGTCAATGATTTCTCCAGAATTCGTTGGACATACATTTGCCGTACATAATGGGAATAAGTTTGTTCCTGTATACGTAACCGAAAATATGGTAGGCCATAAATTAGGTGAATTTTCTCCAACTAGAACATTCAGAGGTCACTCTGGTGGTAAAGACAAAGGATCTAAATAATCATGGGAGCTAGAAAACGTAATGCAGCAGAAGCCAATAAGGCTGAACTAAAACAGATAGCTATTGCTAAACTGAATAATTGCCCTACTTCGCCTCGTAAGATGCGCCTTGTAGCTGATATGATCCGCGGTAAGCGAATCGATCTAGCTTTAGCTTCACTTCGTTTCAGTACGAAAGAAGCAGCTGGTCGCTTAGAGAAACTATTACTTTCAGCTCTTGCTAACTGGCAAGCTAAAAATGAAGGCAAAAGAATCGAAGATCAAGAACTAGTTGTTAAAGATGTTCACGTAGATAGTGGAAGAATGCTTAAGCGTCTCCGCCCTGCACCTCAAGGAAGAGGACACAGAGTACGTAAACGTTCAAACCATATTACATTAATCGTTGATAATAAAACGATAACAAATAAGTCAACCGAAACCAACACAGCAAACTGATAACGAGAAATGGGACAAAAAGCAAATCCGATTGGTAACCGTTTAGGAATAATTCGCGGTTGGGATTCAAACTGGTACGGTGGAAGAAATTATGCCGATAGACTTGTTGAAGATGAGAAAATTCGTGAGTATCTTCTTGCACGTCTTGTGAAAGGTGGAATCTCAAGAATCGTTATCGAACGTACTCTTAAACTAATTACAGTAACTATTCATACAGCTCGTCCAGGTATTGTTATCGGGAAAGGCGGTGCAGAAGTGGATAAATTGAAAGAAGAAATTAAAAAGCTTACTCGTAAGGATGTGCAGATTAATATCTACGAAATCAAACGTCCAGAATTAGATGCTCAATTAGTAGCGGATGGTATCGCTCGTCAATTAGAAGCACGTATTTCTTTTCGTCGTGCTATGAAGCAGTCAGTAGCTTCAACTATGAGAATGGGTGCAGAAGGAATTAAAATCGTTTGCTCAGGTCGTTTAGGTGGTGCTGAAATGGCGCGTACTGAACAATATAAGGATGGACGCGTTCCTTTGCATACTTTCCGTGCAGATATCGATTATGCATTAGCTGAAGGTCATACTCAATACGGAATTATAGGAATTAAAGTTTATATATGTAAAGGTGAGATTTTCGGTAAACGTGATCTTTCTCCAAACATAGGAAGCAATGCTTCTGCAGCTGGTTCAGGTGCACCAAAAGGACGTGAAAGAGGAGAGAGAAGTGATCGTGGAGATCGTGGTGACCGTGGAGGAGATCGTAATAAAGGACGCGGAGGACGCGGAGTTAATAAATCCAACTAATTAAAATTATCATTCATTAAAGCAAGAAGCTAACGCTAACGGCAATCAGATAATAAGAAATGTTACAGCCTAAAAAGACCAAGTTTAGAAAACAGCACAAAATGGTGCCTAGTGGTGTCGCTAATCGCGGAGCAACAATCGCGTTTGGTTCATTTGCCATCAAGTCATTAGAAGTTTGCTGGATAACTTCCCGTCAGATTGAAGCAGCTCGTGTTGCAGTAACTCGCTTCATGAAACGTGAAGGTCAAATCTGGATTAGAATATTCCCTGACAAACCAATTACTCGCAAGCCTTTAGAGGTACGTATGGGTAAAGGAAAAGGAGCTCCTGAATTTTGGGTAGCAACAGTAAAGCCAGGAACAGTTATATTTGAAGCAGACGGTGTTCCAATGGAAGTAGCCAAAGAAGCTCTCCGCCTAGCAGCACAAAAATTACCAGTGACGACTAAGTTTGTAGTACGTCCTGATTACGAAGCATAATTAACCAAGTAGAGATAATATCGCCATGAAACAGTCCATTGTAAAGGATTTGACAACAGACGAAGTCCGAGATAAAATCAAGGAAGAGCGTATCAGTTATAATAAAATGAAAATGGCTCATGCCGTGTCACCAATTGAAAACCCTATGAAGATTCGTGAATCTCGTAGGCTGATTGCACGCCTTGAGACAGAAATCTTAAAACGTATGACAGTTAATCAACCAACTGCCGAATAATGATCATGGAAGAAAGAGCGTTACGTAAAGAAAGGGTAGGTTTAGTTACCAGTACTAAGATGAATAAAAGCATCACAGTATCTGTTGAACGCCGCGAAAAACACCCGAAATATGGTAAGTTCATCAAGAAGACCAAAAAGTTTATGGCTCATGATGAGAAAAATGAATGCGGTGTAGGTGATACCGTACGAATAATGGAAACTCGTCCGATGAGTAAGCTTAAACGCTGGCGGATGGTTCAAATCGTAGAAAAAGCGAAATAACCTGTATCTGAATATTAAGTCATTAATGACTAATTATTCAATAACAATAAGTAGACACAGAATATGATACAGCAAGAGTCCAGGCTAATAGTGGCCGATAATAGTGGTGCCAAAGAGGTGCTCTGTATACGCGTACTGGGCGGTACAGCGAAGCGTTATGCTTCTCTAGGCGATAAAATCGTCGTTACCGTTAAGCATGCTTTACCATCAGGTAACGTTAAAAAAGGAACAGTATCCAAAGCGGTAGTTGTTCGTGTAAGTAAAGAAGTTCGTCGTAGCGATGGCTCTTATATACGATTCGATGATAATGCTGTGGTACTCCTTAATAATCAGGATGAAATGCGCGGTACTCGTATTTTTGGACCTGTAGCACGCGAATTACGCGAAAAACAATTTATGAAAATAGTATCGTTGGCCCCGGAGGTGCTCTAGAAATGGAACGTAAATACAACAAACAACCCAAACTTCACATCCGCAAAGGTGATCTTGTAAAAGTAATCAGCGGAGACTCTAAAAATCAGGAAGGGAAAGTTCTCGAAATTTTCGCAGAAACCCGTCGTGCTATTGTTGAGAAAGTTAACATGGTGTCGAAACACACCAAACCAAATGCACAAAACACCCAAGGTGGAATTGTAAAGCAAGAATCTACTATCGATTTATCAAATCTTATGCTTGTTGATCCTAAATCAGGAAAAGCAACCAAGGTTGGACGTAAAGAAGTAGATGGAAAATTAGTTCGCTATTCTAAAAAATCAGGGGAGGTAATTAAGTAATGCAAATCGGACCTCGTTTAAAAGAAAAATATCGCAGTGAAATCGTAAAGAACCTGCAAGAAAAATTTGCTTACAAAAGTAGTATGCAAGTTCCTCGTCTAACAAAAATATGTTTGAATCAAGGACTTGGAGACGCTGTAGCAGATAAAAAAATGATAGACTCAGGCATTACAGAAATGACCACTATCACCGGGCAAAAGGCTGTACCTACAAAGTCTAAGAAAGATATCTCAAACTTTAAGTTACGTGCAGGTGTTCCAATCGGAGTAAGAGTTACTCTTCGTGGAGATCGTATGTACGAATTTCTTGATCGTTTGATCGCAGTTTCATTACCTCGTATCCGTGATTTCCGCGGAGTAAATGACAAAGGCTTTGATGGCCGTGGCAATTATACACTTGGTATCACTGAACAGATTATCTTCCCAGAAATAGATATTGATAAAGTAAGCAAAATCCAAGGAATGGATATCACCTTCGTAACTTCTGCTACAAAAGATAATGAAGCTATGGAATTACTAAAAGAATTCGGTATTCCTTTCAAGAATCAGAATAAATAACCCTTCGAGAGATGTCAAAAGAATCTATAAAAGCTCGTGAGCGCAAAAGAATAAGTGTCGTTGAGAAATATGCTGAGAAACGCAAAGCACTCAAAGATGCAAAGGACTACGCAGCTTTACAGCTATTGCCACGCAACGCTAGCCCTTCACGCGTTCGTAATCGTTGCAAATTAACTGGTCGCCCTCGCGGGTATATGCGCCAGTTTGGAATTTCAAGGGTTATGTTCCGTAAACTGGCTCTTGAAGGAAAAATTGCAGGTGTTACCAAAGCAAGTTGGTAATCCGAAGGAAAATAAATACCATTTACAATCTAGATTGAACTACATCACTAATGTATACAGATCCTATCGCTGATTATCTTACTCGGATCCGCAACGCGGCCAAAGCTAATCACCGCATCGTGGAGGTCCCGGCCTCTAACCTGAAGAAGGACATAACCAAAATCCTCTTCGATAAAGGCTTTATTTCAAATTATAAGTTTGAAGACACTGACAACAAGCAGGGTCTTATAAAAATAGCTTTGAAATATAACCCGGTAACAAAAATGTCTGCTATTAATACGATTCGTCGTGTTAGCCGTCCAGGTTTACGTAAATATGTGAAAGCAGATAGCCTGCCTCGCGTTATTAACGGACTAGGAATAGCAATCGTTTCCACTTCTCGTGGTTTAATGACCGATAAAGAAGCTCGTCGACTTAAAGTTGGCGGCGAAGTAATAGCTTTTGTGTACTAACTAATAATTGAAAGAAAAGCAATGTCACGCGTAGGAAAACTTCCAATCCCAGTGCCAAGTGGGGTACAGGTAACAGTTAATGGTACCGAAGTATCTGTAAAAGGACCAAAAGGTCTACTTACTCAAAAGGTCGACGACGGAATTATCGTTAAAGTAGAAGGTACAGAAGTAATTCTTGACCGTGCTACTGAACAAAAACGTCATCGTGCAATGCATGGCCTATATCGTGCTCTTATAAACAATATGGTAGTTGGAGTTTCAACTGGATATAAAATTGAGCAAGAACTAGTAGGAGTAGGGTATCGTGCCTCTAATCAAGGAAATTTGCTTGATTTGGTTTTAGGATATTCTCACCATGTAGTTTTTGATCTCCCATCTGAAATCAAAGTAGCGACTCGTCAAGATAAAGGTCAGAATCCGATCATAACACTTGAAAGTCATGATAAGCAATTAATAGGACAGGTAGCAGCGAAAATTCGTTCTCTCCGCACCCCTGAACCTTACAAAGGAAAAGGTATTAAGTTTGTTGGAGAAGTACTTCGCAGAAAAGCAGGTAAGTCAGCAGCTAAAAAATAATTATTCATAGTGCAAATTAATATGGTTATTATTTAAACCATGGAAGATCAAAAACTAATTCGCCGGACAAAGATCCGTGCACGCATACGCAAATCAGCATTCGGTACTATCGAGCGCCCACGTCTATCAATTTTTAGAAGTAATAAAGAAATTTATGCTCAAGTAATTGATGATTTAAATGGACATACTATTGTTGCTGCTTCATCTCGTGAAACAGGTGTTGCTAAAGGTAACAAGGTAGAGCAGGCAACTGCTGTTGGAAAAATACTAGGTGAGAAAGCAAAAGCAGCTGGTGTTGCTAAAGTAATATTTGATCGTGGTGGTTATTTATACCATGGTCGTGTTAAGGCTCTCGCCGAAGGCGCACGTGAAACAGGCCTTATATTCTAATCAGAACAGAAAGACATTTTAAGAAATAATGATTCAGAACAGCAAACGCGTAAAGTCTACCGATACCGAACTACATGATAAACTAGTAGCAGTTAATCGCGTAACAAAAGTTACCAAAGGTGGTCGTGCCTTCGGATTCGCAGCCATAGTTGTGGTTGGTGATGAAAAAGGTGTTGTAGGACATGGCCTTGGTAAGGCAAAGGAAGTTACTAACGCAGTAACCAAAGCAATTGATGATGCCAAGAAAAACCTTGTAAGGGTTCCAGTTCATAAAGGTACTGTTCCTCACGAGCAAAATGGAAAGTTTGGTGGAGCAAGAGTATTCTTGAAACCAGCAGCTCCAGGAACTGGTGTTATTGCAGGTGGTGCGATGCGTTCTGTACTTGAGAGTGTTGGTATTACCGACGTTCTTGCCAAATCAAAAGGATCTTCAAATCCTCATAATGTGGTAAAAGCAACAATTGACGCTTTATTAAAAATGCGTGATCCACGTGCTGTAGCACTTCAGCGTGGGGTAGATCTTGATAAAGTGTTTAACGGTTAATATTTAAACGCGAATTATTGTCATGGCAAAGTTGGTGATCAAACAGATTAAAAGCGGGATCAATCGCCCCGGAAATCAAAAACGTACGTTGCAGGCCCTAGGTCTCCGTATGAATAAAACGGTAGAGCATGAAGCAACTGTCCAAATTCGTGGCATGATTGCTAAAGTAACTCACCTCGTAACAGTAGAAGAGAAGTAATAATTCTTACAGAACAGGAAACATTAGTTTCAATATGGATTTAAGTAACCTCAAACCAGCCAAAGGAGCTGTAAAGAAAAATAAACGTATCGGTCGTGGAGCAGGCTCCGGACATGGTGGTACTTCAACACGTGGTCATAAAGGTGCTGGTTCCAGAAGTGGAAATAGTCGTAAGATCGGATTCGAAGGTGGACAGATGCCATTACAGCGTCGTGTGCCTAAGTTCGGTTTTAAAAATATTAACCGCATTGAATACACAGGAATTAATCTTGACGTAATTCAAAAACTTGCTGAACAACTTTCTGTATCTGAATTAAATCAGCAGATATTTGTTGAGAAAGGTCTTGCTCACAAAAATGATCGTATCAAAATCCTTGGTCGTGGCGAGTTAAAAGCAAAAGTAAATGTTAAGGCTCATGCCTTTTCATCAACAGCGAAAGACGCTATTGAGAAATTGGGTGGATCAGCTGAAACCCTATAATCGTTTATGAAGAACTTTATACAAACACTCCGCAACATTTTCAAAATTGATGATCTGAGAACCAGAATTATCAATACGATTTTGTTCCTATTAATTTACAGGCTTGCAGCTCACGTTGTATTACCTGGAGTTGATCCAACTCAACTTGGTGGTTTGAAAAATCAAACATCAGGTGGAATTCTTGGATTGTTGGATATGTTTGCCGGTGGAGCGTTTTCTCAAGCTTCTATCGTTGCCTTAGGAATTATGCCTTACATCTCTGCTTCGATTGTTGTGCAGTTGTTAGGTATTGCCGTTCCTTATTTCCAAAAATTACAGAAAGAAGGTGAAAGTGGTCGTAAAAAGTTAAATCAGTTTACTAGAATTTTAACCGTTATTGTGGTTGTATTCCAGGCTCCTGGTTATTTGATAAACTTAAAGTCTCAATCTCCTGGCGCTATTATCGCTTATGCGCATCCTGAAATTATCTCCCCAGCTTTTTTCATGATAAGCTCTACTTTAATTATCGTAGCAGGAACATTGTTTATCATGTGGTTAGGTGAGAGAATAACTGAAAAAGGTATTGGTAATGGTATCTCTTTAATTATCATGACTGGTATTATAGCTCGCCTTCCTTTTGCATTACGTGATGAGTTTTTATCTCGTTTAAATGAAGGTGGAGGTTTAGTATTGTTCTTAGTAGAAATTGTAGCCTTGTTTGCAGTGGTTGTTTCAGTTATTCTTTTGGTTCAAGGAACTCGAAAAATTCCAGTTCAGTTTGCTAAAAAGATTGTAGGAAATAAACAATATGGTGGTGTTCGTCAGTATATTCCATTAAAAGTGAATGCTGCGGGTGTAATGCCAATCGTATTTGCTCAGGCAATCATGTTTATACCAGCTTATGTAGCTCAATTCTTCCCAGAATCTTCAACATGGCAAGGATTTGCTTCTTCACTAACTGATTTTCATTCTTTCTGGTATAACTTTATCTTTGCAACTTTAATTATATTATTTACTTATTTCTATACTGCAATCTCAGTAAATCCTAATCAGATGGCTGATGATATGAAAAAGAATGGTGGATTTATACCAGGTGTTAAACCAGGACGAAAAACAGCAGAGTTTATTGATGATGTAATGTCTAAAATAACTTTACCAGGATCATTCTTTCTTGCTTTCGTCGCTATTATGCCGACATTTGCAAAAATAGCCGGAGTAAACTCAAACTTCGCTCAGTTTTATGGTGGAACTTCATTATTAATCTTAGTAGGAGTAGTATTAGATACCTTACAACAAATTGAAAGTCATCTGTTAATGCGCCATTACGATGGCTTAATGAAGTCAGGTAGAATTAAAGGTCGTACAACAGCAGGTTCGGCAGTATAAATTATTGCTGAATTAATAAATGAGTAGTGTAGCGGTAGCGTCGAAGACGCATGAGGAGATTGAGAGTATTCGTAAAAGTTCTTTGCTTGTAGGTAAAACATTGGCTGAAGTAGCTAATCATATTCGAGAGGGTATTACAACTCTTGAATTAGATGCTATTGCAGAAAAGTTTATCCGTGATAATAATGCTGAACCTTCCTTTAAAGGATATAATGGGTATAAACATACTCTTTGTATCTCCGTAAATGAAGAGATAGTACATGGAATTCCAGGATCAAGAGTTATCGCCAATGGAGACGTAGTTTCTGTTGACTGTGGTGTATTCTTTAATGGCTTTCACGGTGATTCAGCGTATACCTTTCCTATTGGAGAAGTAAACGAAGAAAAACTGAAACTGTTACGTGTAACGAAAACTAGCCTTTACCAAGGTATTGCAAAAGCAAGATCTGGTAATAGAGTAGGAGATTTAAGTTACGCTGTTCAAAGTTATGCCGAGTCGCATGGTTATGGTGTCGTTCGTGAATTGGTAGGCCATGGTATTGGTCGAAGATTACATGAGAAACCTGAAGTTCCTAATTATGGAAAGAAAGGTTCGGGACCAGTATTAAAAACCGGAATGACTATCGCAATTGAACCAATGATTAACCTTGGAACACGTCAGGTAATTCAATTAAAAGATGGTTGGACTGTAATAACATCTGACCGAAAAATATCAGCTCACTTCGAACATACCGTAGTGATAGGAGAAGAGAAAGCTGAAATATTAAGTTCCTTCAAGGAAATTGAAATTGCAATAAGTAAAAATAAAAATATAACTGAGATCATCGAAACGTTGATCTGATCTATGTCAAAACAATCTGCAATCGAGCAAGACGGCACTGTAACAGAAGCCCTCTCCAACGCAACGTTCCGCTTGGAGCTCGAAAACGGTCATGAAATTATTGCACATATTTCTGGTAAAATGAGAATGAATTATATTAAAATTTTACCTGGGGATCGTGTTAAAGTAGAAATGTCACCGTATGATCTGACCAAAGGTCGAATCACTTATCGTTATAAATAAAATCTGTTCTGAAAGGAATTTAGTAAAAAGGAAATATGAAAGTTCGCCCATCACTGAAAAAACGTAGCGTTGATTGTAAAATCGTTCGCCGAAAAGGTCGCCTTTACGTTATTAACAAAAAAAACCCACGCTTTAAAATGCGTCAAGGTTAGTATCAATTTTAATAATAAGTTTAACTACAAGAATTATATCCTTCAATGGCTCGTATAGCTGGTATAGATTTACCGAAGAATAAAAGGGGTGAGATCGGTCTCACTTACATCTATGGGATTGGCCGCGCCTCTGCCCAAAAGATCCTTAATGAGGCAGGTATTGACCTCAACAAAAAAGTGCAGGAATGGAATGACGATGAGTTGACCAAAATCCGCGTTAGTATTAACGAAAGCTTTAAAGTTGAAGGTGCCCTGCGCTCAGAAACACAACTTAACATCAAACGATTGATGGATATTGGATGCTATCGTGGTATTCGCCATCGCGTTGGTCTTCCTGTTCGTGGTCAAAGAACAAAAAATAACTGTCGTACCCGTAAAGGTAAACGTAAGACAGTGGCTAACAAGAAGAAAGTTACTAAGTAATAATTATCAGTTTATCTTAATAATACCTGTTCTGAATCATGGCTAAACAAACAAAAGCCGTAAAAAAGAAAATAGTAAAGGTTGAAGCCATAGGTGAGGCTCATATCAACGCTACTTTCAACAACATCATTATTAGTCTTACCAACATGTCAGGCCAAGTTATTTCTTGGGCTTCTGCTGGAAAAATGGGCTTTAAAGGATCAAAGAAAAATACTCCTTATGCAGCTCAATTAGCAGCAACTGATTGTGCAAAGGTGGCCTATGAAATGGGCTTGCGTAAGGTAAAAGTATTTGTAAAAGGACCTGGATCTGGTCGCGAATCAGCTATCCGTACCTTACATGGTGCTGGTATCGAAGTGAGTGAAATCATGGATATTACTCCGATCCCTCACAATGGTTGCCGTCCTCCGAAAAAGAGAAGGATCTAGTTTTTTTGAATCAATTATATTAACAATATCGCATTAAATAGAAAATGGCAAGATATATAGGCCCTAAAACCAGGATAGCACGTAAATTTCGTGAGCCAATCTTTGGTCCAGACAAAAGTTATGAAAAACGTAGTTATCCTCCTGGACAACACGGAAATAGTAAAAAAAGAGCGAAGCAATCTGAATACTCCGTACAGTTAATGGAGAAGCAGAAAGTGAAGTATATGTACGGAATTCTTGAGCGTCAATTTGCTAAGACTTTCGATCGTGCAGCTCGTATGCAAGGTATCACAGGTGAGAACTTGTTGAAATTGATCGAATCTCGTCTTGACAATGTTGTTTACCGTATGGGCGTTGCCCCATCTCGTTCTTCAGCTCGTCAGTTAGTTGGTCATCGCCACATTACTGTAAATGGTAATGTGGTAAATATCCCTTCTTACACTGTTAAATCAGGTGATGTAATCGCCATCAGAGAGAAGTCAAAATCTCTTCCTGTAATAACAGAATCAATCGCTTCAAGATTTGGAAAATATTCTTGGATCGAGTGGGATGGATCGAAAATGTCAGCTAAGTTTTTAAATCCTCCAGCACGTGAAGAATTAACGGAGCCGATCAAAGAGCAACTTATCGTCGAATTGTACTCTAAGTAATAACTGGTTATCGTTATTAAGAAATATATTTATTACAATAGTTAGTATAGTTAAACCCACAAAACCAAGAAAGCAAACATGGCAATATTAGCTTTTCAACAACCGGACAAAGTGATTATGAATCATGCGACCGAGACCTTTGGACAATTCGAATTTCGTCCTTTGGAACCTGGATATGGTATCACAGTTGGTAATGCTTTGCGAAGAATCCTGCTCAACTCGCTTGAAGGATATGCAATCACTTCTATAAAATTATCCGGTGTTGACCACGAATTCTCAACAATTAAAGGGGTTGTTGAAGATATGACCGAGATTATCTTAAATTTGAAACAAGTTCGTTTCAAACGTCAGATAGAAGGTACTGATTCTGAAAAAGTACAGATAACAGTTAACGGAAAAGGAACTTTTACTGCTGGTGATATCGCAAAACATACTACCGCATTTCAAGTATTGAATCCTGACTTTATCATTTGCAATATGGATCCAAGTGTAAAATTACAATTGAATCTGAATATTGAAAAGGGTCGTGGTTATGTTCCTTCTGAAGAGAACAAAACACTTAGTGCTCCAATAGGAACAATTTTCGTTGATGCGATTTTTACTCCTATTCGTAATGTAAAGTATTTCATGGAAAACTTCCGTGTTGAGCAGAAAACTGACTATGAGAAATTAGTTTTGGAAATCACTTCTGATGGATCTATTCATCCTAAAGATGCTTTGAAAGAAGCTGCTGAAATCCTTATTCATCACTTTATGCTGTTCTCTGATGAGAAAATTACTTTGGAAACTAAGCCAAAGCAGCCAGCTGAAGAATTAGATGAGGCTACTTTACACATGCGCCAGTTACTTAAAACCAAGTTGGTGGATATGGACTTAAGCGTACGTGCTCTTAATTGCTTAAAAGCTGCTGATGTGGAAACATTAGGTGATCTTGTAAGCTATACAAAAGCTGATTTATTGAAGTTCCGCAATTTTGGTAAGAAGTCTCTTACTGAATTAGAAGAACTAGTGCGTAGCAAAAACCTTAGCTTCGGTATGAACGTAGCTAAATACATGCTCGATAAAGACTAATTAACCATTCCGCGATATACTCGCATAAAATAATCAATTGTAATTTCTTCTCTCAATGCGTCACGGTAAGAAAAATAACCACTTAGGCAGAACAGATAGTCACCGTTCAGCGATGCTTAGCAACCTTGCGGTATCACTAATAAATCATAAGCGTATATTCACAACAGTTGCTAAAGCTAAAGCACTAAGAGTATTCGTTGAACCAATCATAACCCGTTCAAAAACTGATTCTACACACTCTCGTCGTACAGTTTTTTCATCATTACAAAATAAAGAAGCAGTAGCTGAATTATTCCGTGATGTTGCAGCAAAAGTTGCTGATCGTCCGGGCGGGTACACACGTATCATCAAAATCGGAAATCGTGCCGGTGATGCTGCTGAAATGTGTATGATGGAATTAGTTGATTTTAATGAGATAATGCTAAGCGAAAAAGCTCCTAAGAAAGCTGCTAAAACAACTCGTAGAAAAACTACTAAGAAAGCTGCTCCAAAAGCTGAAGGTGAATCACCTGCATCAGGATCAGAAGAATAAAAAATAATTTTTAAATATCAAAAGCCCCGTTGTATTTTTTTTCAACGGGGCTTTTAGTTTCCAGGATTTATTTTTTTGAAGACAGAATAAGTTGAATAACAAGTTGAAGTGTAACTAAAAATCGAATTTTTTATAAAAAAAAATGGCTTTCCTTTTTGGAAAGCCATTTCACAAATAGGTTTTTAAATGATTACTTTACACGCTCAACATAAGCCCCTGTACGTGTATCAATTTTAATTTTTTCGCCTTCATTTACAAATAATGGAACGTTTACTATGGCTCCGTTTTCTACAGTTGCAGGCTTCAAAGTATTTGTTGCTGTATCTCCTTTCATTCCCGGTTCACAATAGGTTATTGCAAACTCAACAAATGTTGGAGGCTCAGCCATTATTGGCATTTCACTTTCGAAGGAAACTTTTACTTCCATTCCTTCTTTTAAAAATTTAATAGAATCACCAAACAATGATCTTGGTACTGATACTTGTTCGAATGTTTCATTATCCATGCAAACAAGAAAATCCGCATCGTTATAAAGATATTCCATTTGCTTGTATTCAACACGAGCTATCTCAACTGCTTCACCTGTACGGAAACGATTTTCCATAAGTTTACCGTTGATCAGGTTTCTCATTTTTCCTTGGTAAAATGCACGAAGATTACCGGGTGTGCGATGTTGCCACTCAATAACCTGACATAATTCTCCATTAATACGAAGAACAGTGCCTAGATGTATGTCGCTGGTAGTAGCCATTGTTTTATTTTTTTGATTAAATAAAGAAGGCAGAGAATAAACTCTGCCTTCAAATATAATTTTATTTTAGATTAACCTTCGATTACATCGAAATTAAGTTTAGCGTGAATGTCACGATGAACAATAATTTCAGCTTGGTAAGTTCCAGTTTTCTTGATGTGATCAGCAGGCATTATTACTTGTTTTTTATCAACAGCATAACCCATTTTCTTAAGCATATCAACTAATTGTTGAGATGTTACAGAGCCGAATAGTTTACCGTTTTCACCAACTTTCACTGGTATATTCAGAGTAACACTTTCGAGAGCAGCAACTAATTTACCTGCATCGTTACGAAGTTTGTCAAGTTTATGTGCACGTTGTCTTACAACTTCAGCATGAACTTTTCTATTCGTTTCATTCGCAATTACAGCCATTCCTTGAGGAATGAGAAAGTTTAAACCAAAGCCATTTTTCACTTTAACGATATCGTCAGCGTAGCCTAGGTTTTTAACGTCTTGTTTAAGGATTATTTCCATTTTTTAAGAGCTTATTTAAACAAGTCAGTTACATAAGGCATGATCGCAATGTGGCGTGCACGCTTGATAGCTTGTCCAACTTTGCGCTGATACTTCAAAGAAGTACCGGTAAGGCGGCGTGGAAGGACTTTTCCTTGTTCGTTAACAAATTTTGTTAAGAAAGTAGCATCTTTATAATCGATGTATTTGATGCCTAATTTCTTAAATCTACAGTATTTTTTCTTTTGTACCTCAACTGCCGGAGGGTTCAGATACCGGATCTCTCCGGATTTGTGATTTGCCATGTTTTTCGGGTTGAGTTAGGATACTGTTGATTCTTCCTGCTTCTTTTGAGCTGCGTTTTTTCGCTTTTTCTCGTTATACGTGATAGCGTGTTTATCGAGGGCAATTGTTAGAAAACGCATAATTCGCTCGTCCCTTTTGTATTCAACTTCAAACTTCGCCACCAATGATGGGTCGGATTGAAATTCAAACAAGAAGTAGAACCCTGTGTTCTTCTTCTGTATTGGGTAGGCCAGCTTGCGTAATCCCCAATTGTTCTCATGAACAATTACGGCACCGTTATCGGTGAGGAATTTACGATACTTTGCAACCGCTTCATCTACCTGGTCCAATAGGAGTACAGGTGTCATGATAAGCACGGTTTCATACTGCTTGGTCATCTTGTTTGTTTAAATGATTAATTATTACCCTTTTTTGAAAGGGACTGCA
>Ga0114969_10001628_pt1 | contig 19014 bp, 17 predicted proteins | sample M_130807_MF_Meta_FD_87316 | JGI IMG/M metagenome (GOLD analysis project Ga0114969, IMG submission 87316) | Freshwater microbial communities from Lake Montjoie, Canada to study carbon cycling - M_130807_MF_MetaG | ecosystem: Environmental > Aquatic > Freshwater > Lake | place: Lake Montjoie...
GGCCCGCGAAGAATAGGGTCCAACGGCGTACTCCAAAGCTTGTGCACGATTTCAATCGATTCCGCGGGATCACAGCGGGTGGACATGGCCCAGATAACATCGTGAATGTTGGACGGATCGATGTCCTCATCGACCACCACGACCCAGCGTCCCGCATAGACGCCGGCGCGGCAATTGGCGGCCAGCATGCCGGCCTGCTTGGCATGACCGGCATACATCTGCTTAATCGAAACGACGTTGAACAAACGGCCAGCGCCAGCCTCGTGATTCCACACGCCTTGCACGCCGGGCAGGCCCGCTTTTTCGATCTCGTCCCAAATCATCGCGGCCTTCACCACCGCGCGTGCCACCGTGAAATTCGACGGCGGGCGCGATGGAATCGCCAGCGTCAGAATCGGATTGTTGCGATGGTAGATGCGGCGAATCTTGATGATCGGCTGCTTGCTGGCATCGCTCGCGTAATAGCCCATGAACTCGCCGAACGGACCCTCCGTCCTTAGCTCGTCACCATACATTTCGCCTTCCAGCACGATTTCTGCGCCAGCCGGCATCGGCAGCTTGTGCAATTCGCTCAAGACCACATCAACGGGGCGTCCGCGCTGGCCGCCCGCATAGTCGAATTCCGACATGCCGTGCGGCAGCTCCGCATTGCTGCATAGAAACAGAATCGGATCCTGCCCGCAGGAAATCAGGACGGGGCACGGCTTGCCCTTCGCGAAATACTTCTCGCGGATCAGCCGGCCGTGCTTGCCCGGAGAAATCCAGACGCCAACCTCGTTTTTGGAATGCGCAATGATCCGATACGTACCGACATTTACCCAATCACTGTCGGGATCGCGCATGACGACCAGATCTTCGGTGCCGATGTAGCGGCCGCCATCGTGTTCATGCACGAAGGGGATCGGGAATTTGAAAATGTCCACCTCGTCGTCACGCAGGATGTTTTCAAAAATCGGCCCCGTTGGCAGCACGTTGGGCGGGATCGTCTCCGGCCCCTTGCCGGTGCGCGCCTTGAAGCTTTTGACGATGTCGATCTTCTTTTCCGGCGTCGGCAATCCGTAAATATGCGCCAAGCGGCGGAAGGAATTGGAGGCGCCCGATAGGATGCGGAAGCCCGGCGGATAGCCCTTGATCTTGTCGAACAGCAGCGCCGGTTCCTCGCCGGGGAAGCGCATGGTGAGCGTTTCGGCCAGCGCGCTGATTTCCAGATGCGGATCAGCGTTCTCGATCAGCTTGACTTCCCGCATGGCTTCGAAGTCACGCAAGAGATCGCGCAAATCCTCGTGCGGCACGCGATGCTGCGTGCTGTCCCGGCCGGTCGAACCATTGTCCATGTGAAGCGTCCCCTCGACGGGGAGCCTTATATTTCACAAAACCCGGGCACGGAAGCAGGCAGCCGGGATCGGGAGCGCGGGACTGTCAGGCGGTGAGTTTCTCCAGATCGTCGGTTTGGACGATGACCGGTTCCGGCAATTCAAGAGCCGCCGTTCCCGTAAGCGACCGATAAAGGTCGCCATAGGCCGCCGCGGAGCGCTGCCAGGAAAAATCCTGCCGCATCGCCGCGCTTTGCAGGCGGCGCCATGCAATCGGCTGACCGTACAGCGAAACCGCGCGCCGGATGCACACTGTGAGTTCATCGGCCGTTGGGTTCTCGAAGGAGAAGCCCGTCGCGGTTCCTTCCCGGGTGGTTTCCGGCGTCGCATCCGTAACCGTATCGGCCATACCGCCGCTCCGGCGCACCAGCGGGATAGTCCCGTAGCGCATGGCATAGATCGGCACGAGCCCGCAGGGTTCGAACCGCGAGGGATGCAGAAGCATGTCCGCGCCGGACAGCACGCGGTGGCCGAGCGCCTCTTCATAGCCAATCCTAACGGCCACTTGACCGGGGTAGCGAACCGCGAGTTCGCGGAACTTTGCCTGATAGCCGGCGTCGCCTTCGGCAACGAGGACGAACTGCATGCCGTCCTCGATCAGATCCGGCAGCGTTTCGAGAACGACGTCGGGCATCTTCTGATGAACGAGACGGCTCATGAAAGCGACCAGCGGGACGTTGGCGCGAGGGTTCAGGCCAAGCTCTGCTTGAATGGCGCGTTTGCAATCGGCTTTCGCGGCGAAGGACCGGCTCGAGTAATTGCACACCAAATGTGGATCGGTGCTGGGATCCCAGATCCGGTAATCCGCGCCGTTCAAAATGCCGCTGAGATCCGGCGACCGATGCTGCAGCAAACCTTCAAGGCCACAGCCATATTCCGGGGTGACAATTTCGTTGGCGTAATTGGGGCTGACGGTCGTAATCGCATCTGCCAGCGCCATGCCGGTCTTCAGGAACGAAATCTTCCCGTAGAACTCCATCGTCTCAAACGCCGAAGGCGGCAGATCGAGGCGCGCCAATTCGTCAACTGGGAAGACGCCCTGATAGGCAAGGTTGTGAATGGTCAGCAGCGTGGCAGGACGCGATTGTTCTGACGACAGCAAAAGCGGCACCAAGCCGGCATGCCAGTCGTTGCAATGGATCAGGTCAGGCCGCCAGCCGCCCGGTTCGTTGGCAATACCCGCTGCAACATGGTTGAGCAACGCAAAGCGCAGGGCGTTGTCCGGCCACTCGGCGCCGTCTTGTGACTGATACAGGCCGCCCGGACGCAAATAGAGTTTGGGGCAATCCACCAGCCAGACCGGCACGTCCGAATGGCTCAGATGGGTCTCCAGCAACCTTACATCACCGCATCCGAGCGGGTCGCCGAGCGAGATCGTCCGCTTGATGTCACGCACGCGCTCCAAAGCCTGCTGATAGCCGGGAACCAGCACACGAATGTCGATACCGAGTTCTTTCAGGGCGACCGGCAGGGCAGCTGAGACATCGGCGAGGCCGCCGGTTTTCGCGTAGGGGAAGACTTCGGAGGTGACGTAGAGAACCCGCATTCGCTCTGCTCCCTGCAGTAACTCCCCCGAGCCCCTGACTGCCGCGTACTCATTTGTAGCTAAGCAAGACCCGTGCCGTTTCGCACAATTCTGGCGGCCATGCGTGCGATGCTACGTTACCGCGCACCCATGTCGGATTTTTGAAGGACGTAAGCCGCCTTCGCGTGCTTGAACGCATGATCGAACAGTTTGGTTCGGACAAGCGGCTGAGAAGTTTTCGTGACAAAACGACTGATGGAAAAACGTCAACTTCTCCGGCCAGTCTCCTGGTCGCGCGCAGTTTGCTGGGCGCTATCTTTTCTCAACTGCGCTTCGCGGAGAGCCTCCATCTGGAGACGTCGCCACTCCCGCATATAAGCTTTACTGGACGTGTATCCCGGACCCGCGAATTGATCGCGCGGCGGGAACAACCAGTTGCGCCATGTTTCGAGTAGCTTTGCCATATGACCTCGCTCCCAGCCACTTGGCTGATCATGTAACGCATGGAAAGCAGTATGGACCCGATTGCGACTTGCCGTAGCTGAACTCTTTGAAAGATTCTTGTCAACAAACTCAAGACTTGCAAGCGGATGGCAATTCACATGCATGTGCCCCGGATTTCCCCTGGACGCCCTGAGCCTCTGGGCCCGAGTTTGGTGGACAGCGGGGTGAACTTCGCATTGTTCTCGGCTCATGCCGAAAAAGTGGAGCTTTGCCTCTTTGATGAGCAAGGGACGCGCGAGCTGGAACGCGCCGGCCTGTGGCGGACGGGCAATATTTGGCATATCGCCGTGCGGGGCGTACCGGCGGGGCAGCGCTACGGCTTTCGCGTACATGGCCCCTACGCCCCGCGTCAGGGGCACCGCTTCAATCCCAACAAGCTGTTGATCGATCCCTATGCCCGGGCGCTGGACCGCAGCTTTCGCCTGGCCCCAGAACATTTCGGCTATCGCGTTGGCGCGCCCGATGCCGATTTGAGCTTTGATGACCGTGACAGCGCGCCGGTCACCCCCAAATGCATCGTGACGGACGGTCCGCCTTCGGGCTCCCCTGCCCTTGGTATCCCCTGGCCAGATACCATCCTCTACGAGCTGCATGTTCGCGGCTTCACGATGCGGCGCGAGGATTTGGCGCCGGAGCTTCGCGGGACCTTTGCGGGATTGTCGGCCGCGCCCGTCATCGCCCATCTGCGCTCGCTGGGAGTGACCTCGGTCGAGCTGCTTCCCATTCAGGCAATAGCGGACGAGCCGCACCTGGTACGCGCGGGCCTGCGTAATTATTGGGGCTATAACACACTCAATTTCTTCGCCACCGAACCACGCTATGCCGCAGGTGAACCGGCGGTTGAGTTCCGCGAGATGGTTGAGACGCTGCATCGCAACGGCTTTGAAGTAATCCTCGATGTTGTCTTCAATCATTCGGCGGAGGGTGACGAACTGGGGCCGACGCTCTCTTTCCGGGGCATCGACAATGCTTCCTATTACGCGCTGCGGCCGGACGATCGCCGCTACTACGAAAATTTCAGCGGTACCGGGAATAGCCTGAACCTGTTCCACCCCGCGGTTTCGCGGCTTGTGCTGGATTCGCTGCGGCACTGGGCGCGCGCAGGCGTCGACGGGTTCCGCTTCGATCTGGCCGCGACGCTCGGACGCGAAGACAGTGTTTTCAACCGCAATGCCGCCTTCTTTCAAAGCTTGGCCGCCGACCCCGAGCTATCCAGGCTGAAGCTGATTGCGGAGCCATGGGACGCGGCCGCGGGCGGCTATCAAACCGGAAACTTCCCGCCGCCGTTCGCCGAATGGAACGACCGCTACCGCAACACCGCGCGCCGTTTCTGGCGGGGCGATGACCGTGTGACGCCGGAAATGATTCAGCGTTTTGCCGGGTCCGACGACCTCTTCGGCAACCGGGGACCGCTTGCCGGCATCAACTTCATCACCGCCCACGACGGGTTCACGCTGAGCGATCTCGTCAGTTACGCGCACAAACACAACTGGCAGAATGGCGAAAACAATGCGGACGGTACGACAGACAATCTCAGTTGGAACGAAGGTGTCGAGGGACCTAGCGAAAACCCGGACATCCGCGCACGGCGTCTGAGGGCCCGGCGCAATTTCATGGCGACGCTGATGTTTTCGGTTGGGGTGCCGATGCTGACGGCGGGCGACGAACTCGGTCACTCACAAGGGGGCAACAACAACGCCTATTGCCAGGACAACGAGATAAGCTGGATGGATTGGCAGCTTGAAGAGAACGACGCGGTATTCCTGCGCTTCGTGCGCAAGACAATCGCACTGCGTAAAGCGCATCCCGCATTCCGGCGGAGCAGTTTTTTCCATGGCCGCCCCGGCGGCCCGTTCGGGCGCAAGGACGTGGCGTGGTTGCATCCCGACGGCCGCGAAATCACCGGTGCGGATTGGGAGGCATCGGACCTCAATGCCTTCGCCGCAGCCCTCGGTGGAACCGAACCCGGCGATGAGCCGCAGCGATACTTGCTCGCTTTCAATCTAACCGATGCGGCGCAGACTTTCACAATTCCGGAACGCGAGGGCGGTCCATGGCAGCGTCTATTGGACACCGCCTATGCGGATGGGGGGGGGGCCGCGATCATCGGCCGGGGCGGCCAGATGGAAGCGCCACCTCAAAGCCTCATCCTGCTCGCCGAATCATTCGCCAGGAATCTAGAGCATGATCCGATCAAAATGAATCGGATCATGCTCTAGATTCCTTGGTTTTGCGCGCAATCTAACGACGAACCGGCGTCCACTTCGTCGGATTGCGCTCTAGCGGGAGTTGTTCCCGGCTGGAGACTCGATTCGTCAAATGTGAAGCGCGCCAATTCGCGGGCAACCGGGCAAGAGCAAAGAACCACAAGAAGCGCGCATGGAACGAGGCGCGCGCTCTTGGTCGTCTGGCGATCCAGAGAGGTTAAGCATGTAACCTGCTTTATGCGTGCATCAGCGGGCCGGGGTTCTTGATGTAATCCGTCACGATCTTGTTCGCCGACCAATAGGCAGAGGCTCCCAGCGGTCCCGTCGGGTTGTAGCTTTGATTCTGCGGGAAGGTGGAGGCGCCCATGATGAACAGATTGCTCGCGTCCCAGGCCTGCAGATATTTGTTCACGACGCTGGTCTTGGGATCGGTCCCCATGATTGTGCCGCCGGTATTGTGGGTCGACTGATAGGGCCGTGAGTCGTAATCGCCGGTGCGGAAGCGGGGCGGTGTCATGATGGTGGGATTCATCGCGCGCGCGATTTCCGCCGATTTCTGGCTCAGGAAAGCGCCGATCTTGTAGTCGTTTTCCTTCCAGTTGAAGGTCATGCGGAGCAGCGGGCGGCCGATCGCGTCCTTATAAGTCGGATCGAGATCGAGATAATTGTCGCGATAGGCGTAGTTGCACGCCGTCCCTGCGACCGTGAACCAGCGCCGGTAATATTTCGCCGTTGCTGCTTTCCAGTCCTTACCCCAGCGCGGCGTGCCCGGCGGGACTTGCCGCGTTTCGATAGGGCGGCCGTTCGACAGGCCTGCGGAAATGTGACCGCCGCCGATGAAGCCCAGTCCTGAGTGATCGAAATTGTCGCTGTTGAAATCGTCCATGATGGTGCCGAACGCGCCGGCCGCCATGAACGGATTGGTCTCCTTGTCGTCGAAGAACACGGTGACGCCAGAGCCCGTGTATTGGTAGCAATAATTCTTGCCGACGGTTCCGCGTCCGGTGACCGGATCGTAGGGCGTGCCGATGCCGGAATAGAGCATCAACAGCGTGTTGTTGAAGACATAGGCGGCGAGAATGATGATACCCGCGGGCTGCTCATATTCTTCGCCGGTGCGCGTATCGATATAGGTGACCGATGTCACTTTTTTGACGCGGCGGTCGTAATTGAGTTTCTTCACATAGGCGTTCGTCCGTAATTCGAAACGCGGATCGGGCATCAGCACGGGAAGGATGTTCACATTGGGCGATGCCTTCGCGTTCGACTCGCAGCCATAGCGTTCGCAGAAGCCGCAATAGACGCATTGGCCCATCGTGGCGCCTTCGAAATTCGTATAGGCCTCGCTGGCATTGGCGGACGGCTGCGGGAAGGGGTGATAGCCGAGCTTCTTCGCGGCATCATCAAATAGGACGGATGAAAGGCCCCGGGCCAGCGGCTTGTTGGGATAGTGATTGGATCGGGGACCCTCAAACGGATTACCGCCGTCAATCTTCTGTCCACGGAGGTTTCCGGCTTGTCCGGAAATGCCGCAAAGCCGTTCGAACTTGTCGTAATAGGGCTCCATATCGGCATAGGTGACGCCAAAATCCTGCACCGTCATGTCGGCAGGGATGACCTTGGCGCCGTATTTCTGGGTGTAGTGCGAGCGCACCATGTAGTCGGCCTCAAGCCGCCGCCATGTCGCGCCGTTCCAGTGCGAACCCGCGCCGCCCACATTGTTGCCCGGCAGGAACGAGCCCAAACGGCGGAGCGGCAAGGCCGTGTCGCGCGTGGTGTGGCGCAAGCTCACGGTTTCCATCGCCGTGTCCTGAAACAGCTCGTGGCGATTACCGTATTTCAGCTCGTCGCGGATTTGCGGGATCGTGAAATCCTCGCGCGGCGTGCGCATGGAGCCGCGCTCCAGGCCCACCACATTCAATCCGGCTTTGGTCAGCTCGCGGGAAAGAATGCTTCCCGTCCAGCCCATGCCGATGACGACCGCATCGGTTTCTTTGAGTTTCGTAACCATTGCCCACCCTCTGCTTTAAGAAAAGTCCGCGATCGACAGCGGGCCCTTGTCGTATTTTTTGTTGAAGTAGGTCTTGATCTCGTCGCGATAGCTGGCGGGCAAGCCGGGGAAGCCGATCATCTTCCACGCCACCTTGTCTTTGTTGCCGCCGTACATCGGGTCGGCAAAGAACCCTTCCATGCAAATCTGCAGCAAATTGTCGAAGAAGAAGGCCGAGGTGAAACCGCCGTTGAATTCGGCCTTGCCCGAGTCCATGGCCTTGAAGGCTTCTTCACGCTGCGCCGGGGTCAGCCGGTCGAATTCCTTGCCGTAGGTCTTCACGCACCAGGCATTCGCCGCGGTTATGCCCACACGGAAGAATTCGCGCGGCGTCAGGGCAAGCTGGTAGCCAAGCTCCGCTTTGGCGGGGAGGAACGGTCCCTGGCGATAGAGCCGAGCGCCATTGCCGAAGCCGCCGCCGAGCTGCCGGTCGATGAAGACAGCGAGCCCGCAGTCCGTGCCGGACGGCGTCAGTTCATCGGCCGGGATGATCGTGTCGACGGCGGCCTTGATGAACTCGACCTCGGTGGGCGTCAGCGCCAGCCACACTTCCGGCTCGGCGGCTGCCGTCGGCGCGGGGGCTGCGACGGCCTCCGTGGCCTGGGGCAGGGCGGCGGCAGTCGCCAGAGCCGCTCCCGCGGCGCCGGCTCCGGCGCCCTTGAGAAAATCGCGGCGTGGAATTTTTTCGTCTGCCATGTGCTCCTCCCAAAGCGTCAAGCGCTACTGCCCGGACTGTAGCAGGTTAGCAAGGGAAATCCCGGCCGTTGTGAAGGCTAAGACTTGTGCCTCCAAGCTACCCGCCTTATGTATATACGTCGCTGTATATACGTGAGCTTGCGATGGCTACCGCTCGTGTTTTTAAGTCGGGAAATTCCCAGGCAGTGCGTCTGCCCAAGGCCTTTCGCCTGGAAGGACCAGAGGTCGAAATCTACCGCCGCGGCGATGAAATTGTTTTGCGGGACAGCCCTAAGAAAAAGCGCCGGGGGATGGCGCAGATTTTCGACGTCTTGGACGAAATGCCCGAAGACGTCTTCGATGGAATTAAGGACACAAGGCCGCCACAGGAACGCGAAGGTCTATGACCACGCCGCGTTATCTTTTCGACACCGACATTTGCATTTTTTTGAGGCGGCAACGTCCGGCGGAGCTGGTCGCGCGCGTTGGGGCGCTCGATATGGGCGAGGCCGCCATTTCGATCATCACCTATGGTGAACTCGTATACGGGGTCATGAAGAATGCGGAACCGGATCGTGCGCGCTCCGGCCTGGAGCGCCTGACAGCATTTCTGCCGGTGCTGCCGCTTCCGGGTGAAGTGGGAGACATGTACGGCGAAGTTCGGGCCAAGTTGGCCAAACGGGGCGAACTGATCGGAACGAACGATCTGTGGATCGCAGCGCACGCGCTGGTTTCCAATCTCGTCCTTGTCACCAACAATGAACGTGAGTTCAGGCGCATTCCCAGCCTGAAAGTTGAAAATTGGGCGAAATAGCAGCGCGAAGAAATTGCTTCGACAGCTTTAGGACGAGGAACAGTGCAGTACGATATCGAGCTGAATTCGGCGGCGCATTATCCCGTTCGCGGCATTGTCGAGCTGTCGCCACTGATCGAACAGGCGGGCTTCGGGGCGTTCTGGAAGGGTGAATCCAACAGCACCGATCCGCTGGTGCTGCTGTCTGCGATTGCTGCGCGCACCAGCACGCTGAAGCTTGGAACGGCCATCTATCACATCTACGGCCGCAGCGCGGTGACGCTCGGTATGCAAGCGGCGACACTTCAGGATTTGTCCGGGGGGCGCCTGCTGCTCGGCCTCGGCGTCGCCAACAAAACCATTGCCGCGTGGCACAATGGCGTCTTTGACCGGCCGCTGCGCCGCGCGCGCGAATTCATCGACATTGTGAAAATGACCGCCGCCGGTGAGCGCGTCGAATATGAAGGGGAAATCTACAACACCGGCAAACGCTTCCAGCTTTCCTGGAAGCCGGATCATCCGCACTTCCCGATTTACCTCGCCGCCCTTGGTCCGCAGATGACGCGGCTGACCGGCAAGATTGCCGACGGGGTGTTTATAAATATGGGCACACCCGAAACTATCAAGGAGATCGCGGGGCGCGTGCGCGAAGGCGCCATTGAGGCCGGACGCGATCCCAACGCGATTGAGATCATCGCCAAGGTCCGCTGTTCGCTGCATCCCGATCGTATCGTCGCGCGCAACACGCTGCGGCAAGGGCTGGCGTTCTACAATATCGCCGACCACTATAAGGACATGCTGATCGGAGCGGGGTTCGAACCCGAAGTCATGCGTATTCAGGACGCCTTTAAAACCGGCGGGTTCAAAGCCGCCGTGCAGCAATTGACCGACGACTATATGGACAAGCTGCCGGCCATTCCGGGCACGTCTGTGAAAGAGATCAAGGAGCGGCTTGAGCCGTTCCGCGAGGCCGGCGTGACGCGCCTCGTTATTCCCTATGTGCCTGCGTCGGAACCGGTTATCGACGACGCGCGCCGCTTCGTCGAGGCGTGGGGAAATTCCTAAGATCAATCGCGTGGGGATTTGAATGGCATCGGTTGAAGAGCGCAATGCGATCCGGGAAGCCGTCCGCAAGATTTGTGCTGACTTTCCGGATCAATATTGGCGCGACATCGACAAGGCTGGCGATTATCCGCAAATGTTCGTCGATGCGCTGACGGCATCGGGCTATCTCGGATGCCTGATCCCGGAAGAATATGGCGGGGCAGGGCTCGGCATGGCCGAGGCGGCCATCATTCTGGAAGAGATCAACCGCTCGCCGGGAAACGGGCTCGCCTGCCACGCGCAAATGTACACCATGGGGACGCTGTTGCGGCACGGTTCGGCCGAGCAGAAACAGCGTTATCTTCCGGGTATTGCCAGCGGCGAGATTCGTCTGCAGGCCTTTGGGGTGACTGAGCCTAATGCGGGATCGGAATCCACGCGCATCGAAACGCGGGCCGAACGCAAGGGCGACAAATACATCGTCAACGGCCAGAAGATTTTCATCTCGCGCGTGAAGCAGTCCGACCTGATGCTGCTGCTGGCGCGCACCACGCCCTACAACGAGTTGACGGACAAGACACAAGGGCTGTCGGTATTCATTTTGGATTTGCGCGACATCAAAGGGCGGTTCGAAGTTCAGCCGCTCGACATGATGTTCAACTATCACACGAACATCCTGTTCTTCGAGAATGTCGAAATACCCGTCGAGAACCGCATCGGCGAAGAAGGCAAAGGCTTCCGCTACATCATCGACGGCTGGAACGCAGAGCGTATCCTGATCGCCTCCGAGGCCATCGGCGACGGCCGCTGGTTTGTCGACAAAGGGACGAAATACGCGAGCGAACGCGTGGTGTTCGGCAAGCCCATCGGTGCCAACCAAGGTGTGCAGTTTCCGCTGGCTAAAGCCTACGCCCATGTGGAGGCGGCCGCCTGCATGCGCGATGTGGCGGCGGCCAAATTCGACGCCGGCGAGAAATGCGGCGCGGAAGCCAATATGGCCAAGCTGCTGGCGTCCGAAGCATCGTGGGAAGCGGCGAACGCCTGTTTGGATGCGCATGGCGGATATGGCTTCACACGCGAGTTCGATGTGGAGCGCAAATTTCGCGAAACGCGGCTTTTTATGACCGCGCCCATTAATAACAATCTGGTACTGGCCTTCCTGGGCCAAAATGTACTGGGAATGCCAAAGTCGTATTAGATATTCGTCATGCTGAGGTGCGTTGCGAAGCAACGCCTCGAAGCACGCAGGTGCGCTCGGACGGGCCGGGCGAGGGGAGAGAAAACATGAACGACCAACCCAAACGGCTTTATCGCTCGTGGATGTTCGTGCCGGGGGACCGCCCGCGCATGATCGAAAAGGCGCTCGGTACCGGCGTCGATGTTGTCATGATGGACATCGAAGATGCTGTTGTGGCTGCGGAAAAGGAAAACGCGCGCATCCAAATCGGCGCCGCGCTCGACATGGTCGCGGGGCGGCTGCGGGATGAGCCGGGATACCGGACGCCCGCGCGTTACGTCCGCACCAATGCGGTCGGTTCGGAGCGATTTATCCAGGATATTAAGGCGGTCGTCCGGCCCGGCTTGGAAGGCCTCGTCATTCCCAAAGTCGATACCATCGCGCAGGTGCGCGTTGTGGAAGACGAACTCGGCCGCGCCGAAGTCGCGCGTCATGTGCCGGGTGGTTCGGTAAAGCTGCTGATCGCCATTGAAAGCCCGATCGGGCTGTTCAATACGTTTCAGATTGCCTCATCCTCGCCGCGCATCATCGGCGTTCTGTTCGGCGGCGAGGACTTCTCGCGCGCCATGAACCTGCCGATGCGGCGCGAGGGCGAAGCGTTGGACATGCTCTACGCCCGCTCGCACCTCGCGACGGCGGCTGCGGCGGCGCAGGTGCAGGCGGTGGACGGCGTGTGGGTCGATCTGGACGATATGGACGGCATGCGGCGGAATGCGCTGCAGGCTCGCCGCCTGGGCATGAGCGGTATTTCCATCATTCATCCCAAACAGATCGAAGACGCTAATGCCGCATTCTCACCGGGCAAGGACGAAATCGAATACGCGCAAGCGGTGGTGAACGCCTTCGAAGATGCGCGTGACCGCGGCCTTGGCGCCATTGCTTTCCGTGGACAATTGCTTGACTTCCCCATCGTAGATCGCGCCCGCCAAACCCTGGCATTGGCGAAATCAATGGGCATCGCATGAAACCCCTCTCCCCCTCGGGGGAGAGGGCCAGGGTGAGGGGGCGGTCTCTCCACCGCCCAACTTTTGGAGAATACCATGGTCGTCAAACAAGGCTGGGAAGGCCGCTACTTCGAAGATTTCGTAGTCGGCGATGTGTATCGCTGCCGTCTCGGCCGCACGGTCACGGAAGCGGACAATATCTGGTTCACACTGCTGACCAACAACACCAACCAGATCCACTTCAATAATGAATTCGCCAAGAAAACCGAATTCGGCAAATGCCTGATAAATTCGACACTGACGCTGGCGATTGTCGCAGGGATGGGTGTGGCCGATGTCAGTGAGAACGGTTTCGCGCTTGGCTGGGACGAGATCAAGCTGCCGAATCCGCTGTTTGCGGGCGATACGCTGTATTCGGAATCCGAAGTGCTGGAAAAGCGGGAATCCAAATCCAAGCCACAATGGGGAATCATCAAGGTGCGCTCGCGCGGCATCCAGCAGGAAGGCAAAGTCGTCATGGACTATGTCCGCAGCGTGATGGTGTGGAAAAAAGCCCACGCCCCCCACCACGACATCTTCCCAACAGTCCAAGAATAACTTTCCTCCCCCGTTGTTACGGGGGAGGTGGATTGCCGCGCAGCGGCGAGACGGAGGGGGCGCAATGCCAGACACAGAACCAAAACAACCCCGCCGCGCGTTAGACGGCGTGCGCGTGCTCGCGCTGGAAACCTCGCTCTCCGGTCCGCACGCGACAAAAATCCTCGCCGACATGGGCGCGGAGGTCATCAAGCTCGAACGGCCGGGCAGCGGCGATGTGATCCGCGGCTGGGATACAGCGGTGAACGGGCTTTCGTCCGGCATCGTTTGGATTGGGCCTAACAAGAAAAGCTTTGCCATCGACGTGAAGAAACCCGCCGCGCGTGAAATCCTGCAGCGGCTCGCGACGCGCGTCGATGTGGTGCTGGAAAATTTTGCGCCCGGCGCGGCGGCGCGCATGGGCCTAGGCGCCGAAGAATTACGCAAAGCCAATCCGCGCCTGATCTATTGCTCGCTGTCCGGCTATGGCCAGGACGGTCCTTATCGCGACAAGAAAGCCTATGACGCGCTGATCCAGGGCGAAGCAGGTCTTATCATGACGACCGGCTTCGAAGACCGCCCCGCGCGCGTCGGCGTTTCCGTCACCGACCTGATTTCTTCCATGTATGCGGCCGTGGGTATTTTGACGGCCCTGTATCAGCGAACGCAGACGGGCGAGGGGCAGGTCGTCGACATATCCATGTTTGAAACCGCCGCGTCATGGCTCGGCTATTTCCCGCACCATTATTGGCATCGCGGCGAGGAGCCCAAACGCTACGGCCTGCGCCACCAATACATCACGCCCTACGGACATTACCTCGCCAGCGACGGCAAATATTTCGGCTTGGCCGTGGCCAGCCCCGCCGATTGGGAGATTTTCTGCACAGGTGTGATTGAGCGGCCCGATCTTCTGACCGATCCGCGTTTCAAGGATACGCCGGCACGCCGCGCCAACCGTGAAGAACTGGACGAAATCCTAATCGCGATTTTCTTGGCGCAGCCCACCGAAGAGTGGCTGAAGCGCCTCGACAAAGTACGCCTGCCGCACGGGCAAGTGAACGGCGTGGCCGACGTGTTGGCGCACCCGCAAATGCAGGCACGCGGCATGATTCAGGAAATCGATTCACCGGTGGGGCGCATCCCGGTTCTGGCGAGCCCGCTGCACCTTTCCGACAGCCCACAACGCCTCGATCCTATGCCGGCCTTAGGCGGTGACACGGAATCCATCCTGCGAGATTTGGATTACTCGGATGCGGAACTGGCCACCTTGCGCAAAGACGGTGTCTTTTGAAGCGATCGCAATGACGATTAAGCAGGTAGTCCCGTAATTCTGATTCCGGAATGGTGCGTCTTATAGCGGCGATTGAGCGAGATCATCAGCGCCGTCATGCTTTCGACGATACGGGACATTTCGAGTGCTCCCGCATCCAGCGGACGCAAACCCGGAATGAGCTTTACCAGAGCCGACAGGCGCTCCTTCGCCGCTCCATCGTCTCCGCAAATCAGAATGTCGGAATCGAGCTGCAGGGCAAAATCGTGCAGCATCTCGGCTGAAATATTGTGAAACGCCGAAACGACCGGCACACCCGGCAGCAGCCCTGCCGCCTGTTGCGCCGCCGAGCCTTCCCAGACGCCGAGCATGCGCGTCGGCCGGCCGCCGACCGTGGCGGCCAAAGGCACTGTCGCATCGACCAGGATTGCGCTTTTCAGAGCGGGCTTAATGGCCTTCAGAATGCCCGCCTGAGCGGAAAACGGTACCGCCAGAACCACAATGCTGGCGCCGCCCGCGGCCTGAACATTATCGGCCCCGGAAATCTTCGCATCCGGCACTACTGCCTTTACGCGAGTTGCGGCGTCTTCTGCCTTTGCCGCCTCGCGCGAGCCGATGACGATGTCCGCGCCCGCTTTCGCCCAGCGCAATGCAAGGCCGAAACCCAGTTCACCCGCGCCCCCGATGATGGCGATTTTTTCCGTGGTCATGGCTTTTTCTCTCTTAGGCGCTTGTGTCATGCCGTTGCAGTTTCGGCAACGCGGTTGCATGTTTGCCGTTACTGCGGCGACGGCAGAGAAGAGAAAAAAGGGTAACACAAAGGACACTAAGAGACACAAAGTTCACAAAGGTTTTTCGGCACGCAAAGCGCGCCAGCCTCTTGGTGTTCTTCGTGTCTTCTTTGTGGCCTTCGTGGTTCCCCTTGTTCCGTCTCCGCGAATCTCCGTGGCTCCGCGTGAGCCCCGTTTTGGGTAGAAGGGCTTCGTGCGCAATCCGATCCAAATCTTTCCCTTAGCAGGGCTGCCGGAGATCGAACCCGGCGACGACTTGGCCCGGCTGATTGGCGACTCGTTGACCGCGCAAAATTCCCGGCTTGAATCGAATGACATTCTCGTGGTCGCGCAGAAGGTCGTTTCTAAAGCAGAAGGGCGTGTTGTTCACCTGGACACAGTCGTCCCGTCACAACGTGCGGTGGATTGGGCGAAGGCCTGGGACAAAGATTCGCGCGCGGTCGAGCTGGTGTTGCGCGAATCCAAACGGATTGTCCGCATGGAGCGCAGCATCATCATCGCCGAAACGCGGCACGGATTTGTCTGCGCCAATGCGGGGATCGATCTTTCCAATGCACCCGCCGGGACCGCAATTCTGCTACCGCTCGATCCTGACGCATCGGCGGCAGCAGTAAAGCAGAAGCTTGATGCAGCGTTCCAAACCAGCATCGGCGTTATCGTGTCCGACACGTTCGGTCGCGCGTGGCGCGAGGGGTTGGTCAATGTTGCGCTCGGCGTTGCGGGTCTGTCCCCGCTGATTGATTATCGCGGCGACACGGATGCGAGCGGAAAGATGCTTCACGCCACGATCATCGCGCTGGCCGACGAGCTTGCTTCCGCGGCTGAGCTGGTGATGGGCAAATCGGACCGCATACCCGTCGCCATCATCCGCGGGGTGCATGCGTCCTCGCTGGAAGGCAGCGGCCGCGATCTCATCCGTCCCGCCGAAAAAGACCTATTCCGCTGATTTCCTCCCCCGTTACGGGGAGGTGGCGCGCGAAGCGCGACGGAGGGGGCACTGGCCGGAAATAATTATTGAAAATACTGCGCCATCCAACCGGCCACGGCAGAATCGGCGCGGATGATCGGGGCAAGTGCCGATAGATCATCGGGCTCGTCGATATCCAGCGCGATGCGTTCGTTGCGCACTACGCGAACGTGCGCGCCGCAGCGTTCGGCCTCGGCCAAGTGCTTCCTGAAACTGGCCGGCCCGAAGTGCGAGGGGAATAGACTGGGAAGGGAACGCAGCAATGCGTTGGTGCCGGTGCCGTCGCGGGAAGGCACGATGACCGCCGACGGAGCCTCTTCTGCCGCCGCGAGGATCGCGTCAATATCGTCCGCGGTGACGGTTGGCATGTCCATGGGAAGGCGCAGCAGTGCCGTCACGCCTTGCTGCTCGCACAACCGCGATGCGGCATCGACCGATGTACTTTCGGATAGCTGCTCGGTTTCAAGAATGGTGTGCCATCCGCGCGTGTGCGCCCATTCCAGGGCAAGTGGCTCCTGGCTGGCGACATAGATGCGCTCTGCCAAGCGTACCTGTGCGACGACGCTAAAAAAATCCCAGCACAAAGCCTCGGCGAGCGCGGTCCGTGCCTCGGGTGAATAATGCGCCGCCAGCCGCTTCTTGGATGCGGCGAACGTCTTCACGGGAATAAGGATGGCCTTCATGGCCGGATCATACCAGCCGAAAAATCGCGCGCGCGAGGGCTTCCTTGTCCTCGGTGCTCCGCATGACCGTTTGAAGCGCGACCGGCTTCATACCCTGCGCCTCAATCGAACCCCGCTGATCCGCGTCGGTTTCATCCATGACGAAGGTGGCGCAGTATTCACGATAGAGCCGTGCGACACCTGACGCCGACACGTCATAGCCCAATTCCATCATCATCTTGTCGGACGGACCTTTCAGGGATTTGCCGCCGACGAGCGGACAAACAGCAATGACACGCTGCCGGATTTCGCGCAGCACATCGGCAATACCACGCACCGCCAGAATGGGTCCGATGGAAATCAGCGGATTACTAGGCGCGATCACAACTGCGTCCGCGGCACGCAGGCTTTCGACAATGCCCGGCGCTGGTTCTGCCCGATCCACGCCGGAAAATTCGATGCCGTTCAAATGGGGCTCGCATTTGCGCCGCACGAAATAGTCCTGCAGATGCATACGGCCTTCATCGGTATCCAGCATGGTGGGCACGGGCGCGTCGGTCATAGGCAGGATCATGCATTTGAGGCCAAGCGCGGTGCGGATTGAGGCCATCGCTTCGGACAGCGTCGCGCCCTCTCTCAGCATTGCCGTACGATGGATATGGGTCGCTAGATCGCCATCGCCGAGTTGAAACCAGACCGGGCGGCCGTATCGCGCAAGACCTTCCGCGACCCGAAAGGTTTCGTCTGCGAAACCCCAGCCGGTCTCGGGGTTCACCAGGCCCGCCAGCGTGTACATCATAATGTCGGGATCCGGCGACACATGCAGGCCGTGCATGACAATGTCGTCGCCGGTATTCGTGATGATGGTCAGATCGGCCGGATCCATGGTGCCGTAAAATCCAAGGCCCAGTTTGGACCCGCCGACACCGCCCGCCAAAAGCACAATTCGCATCTAATACCCGACGCCAATGCCGGCGGCGGGCATGCGCTCCACCGGCAGGCGCTCGTCACTGTCCGGCGCCGCGAACATCTGCCGGATTTCGTATGTGGTCGTGCGCTCGGCGGGAATGCGTCCGATGCTTCGGGTCAGCGCGCGAAGTTCGCCCGGAAGGACGTTCTCTCCATAATCGGCGCCCGCCGCTTTGGAAATGCTTTCTTCCATGAGCGTGCCGGAGAAATCGTTCGCCCCCGCCTGCAAGCACGCGAGCGCGCCATGAAAGCCGAGCTTCACCCAGGACACTTGCAGGTTCGGAATCGTGCCGTTCAGAAGGACGCGTGCGAGCGCATGCACAATCAGGTCTTCGGTGAAGGAATGGCCGGCGCGCGCATTGCCTTTGCGGAACAGCCGCGTTTCGGTGTGAATAAAGCCGAGCGGCACGAATTCGGTGAAGCCGCCGGTTTCCTTTTGGATATCGCGCAGCAGCAGCATGTGCCGCACCCAATGCTCCGGGCTCTCCGTGTGTCCGTACATCATTGTCGACGTGGACGGGATGCCCAACGAATGCGCGGTCTTGATGATTTCGATCCAGCGTTCCACGCGCAGCTTGTTCGGCGAAAGCTCCTCGCGCACATCGTTGTCCAGGATTTCCGCCGCCGTGCCCGGAATGCTGCCGAGGCCCGCTTCCTTCAGTGACAGCAGATGTTCGGAAAGCGACAGTCCCGTACGCTCCACCCCATGCGCGATTTCCATGGGCGAAAACGCATGCAGATGCAGCTCGGGCAATGCGCTGTGGATGTCGCGGAGGAGCTGCGCGTAGTAAGTCCCGTTCAGATCGCGCGGCAGGCCGCCTTGGATGCAGACTTCTGTCGCTCCAAGTTCAACGGCTTCACGGCATTTTCGCAGCAGCTTGTCCGTGGAATGGAAATAGGCGTCGTGCGCTTTGGGGCCACGTGAGAAGCCGCAGAACGCGCAGCCGACGAAGCAGATGTTGGTGAAGTTGAGATTGCGATTGACGACATAGGTGATGGCATCGCCGACGGCACGCCGTCGCATTTCATCGGCGGTCTTTACCAGCGCCAAAAGATCGTCGCCTTCAACTGAACCCAGCGCAACGCCGTCATCGAACCCAAGTTCGTGGCCTTCGAGGGCGCGGGTCAGAATGCGCGCCACGTCGGGGCGCGCGCGGTTAAGGGCATGGCCGTATTCAACATCCTGCCAACTCGGGTCTAATTCTGTCAGCATGGGAGGGACTCTTTTGCGTAGAAATCGGCGCCCCGTTGGGCGTTCAGCGGAGCCGCCAGTCTATTATCGACGAAGCGGTTGTCGCGGGCAAATTCCGGATAAATCGCCAGCCGCTCGCGCAGCACGAACCCGCTGGCGCCCGTCCGCTCGTCAAGTTTCGCGATCTGCGGCCATGCCGCTTCGGGATTTATGAAGTCCTGCGTAACCGGGGAAA
>Ga0114969_10001629_pt1 | contig 18993 bp, 13 predicted proteins | sample M_130807_MF_Meta_FD_87316 | JGI IMG/M metagenome (GOLD analysis project Ga0114969, IMG submission 87316) | Freshwater microbial communities from Lake Montjoie, Canada to study carbon cycling - M_130807_MF_MetaG | ecosystem: Environmental > Aquatic > Freshwater > Lake | place: Lake Montjoie...
CACCACGATCTCTCGCACCATCAAAACAATCAGGAGCGCATCGACAAGATTTCGAAGATCGACCGCTGGTATGCCGAGCGGTTTGCAAAGTTCCTCCAGCAACTCGAAGAGGCCCGCGACATCGACGGGAATTCGGTCCTCCACAATACGCGCATCGTCTACGGCAGTGGCAACGCGGACGCCAACCGCCACAGCCACGACAATCTCCCGGTGCTCCTCGCGGGCGGCGGCGGCGGCCTATTGCAGACCGGGCGCTACGTGCAGCACGGCGGCAAGCCGATGAGCAACCTCTTCCTCACCCTCGCCGATCAAGCGGGTGCGACCGACCTCGCGCGCTTCGGCGATTCGACGGGTCGTCTGGGGAACGTCTAGCCCGGACTGGGGCTGATCCGTCGTTCTGAGCGCGGGATCGTGGCTAACGCTGCTTTGCGCCCGAGTGTAATGCGCAACGTGTTACCGCCTGACCTTTCCGTGCCTGAAGCCAGTGAACGATGAGTAACCTGGCTCCATTTTTATGACCCTCCGCGGCCGTCAAATGAAAGCATTGTGAACTGCCTCCCGCTTGGCCGCACGCACTCATGCCCACCCTCGCTCTTTCCGAGATAGAAACCGTCGTCCTCCTCCACGGTCTCGGCGTCGGCGGTTGGACGATGCATTGCCTCGGCTCCGCGCTCGCCCGCGACGGGTTTCACGTCGTCAACCTCTCCTACCCCTCCCGCACGGTGCTGCTCGAAACGCTGGCGCGCGACTGGTTGCCCGCCCAACTCGCCGCGCACGTCCCCGCCGCGTCGCCGCGCCTTCACTTCGTCACGCACTCGATGGGCGGCATTCTCGTGCGCGCCTGGCTCGGCCGACAATCCCGCACCGGCCCCGCCTTCCCTGCGAATCTCGGCCGGGTCGTCATGCTCGCCCCGCCCAACGCCGGCAGCGAAGCCGCCGAACGTCTCGGACGCTCCGGGCTGTTCCGCGCCTTGCTCGGACCCAATCTCTCGCTTCTCGGCACCGCGCCGCAGCATCTGCCCCAACGTCTCGGCCCTTGGCCCACCACCGCCGAACTTGGGATCATCGCCGGCAACCGCTCTGTGAACCCGTTGGCTTCGATCTGGGTGCCCAAACCCAACGATGGCCCGGTCAGCGTCGCGGCGACCCACCTCGCCGGCGAAACCGCCCATCGCACCGTCCCGGCCTCACACACCGGCATCCTTTTTCACTCCGCCACCGCCCGGGCCGTGAGCATGTTTCTTCGCACCGGCCGCTTCGACTGAGCCGCCGCCACCGCCCCGTTTGTCATCCATTGAGGAAGTCGGATGGGTCAGTTTTTAATGTTTAATGTTTGGCCATGCTGAGCGCTCTCCTGCGGAAGAAGTGGGCGACACACTAAACATTAAAATCTTTTTGCCTGATCCCAAACCGTTGCTGATCCCGTTCGGCTCCCCGCACGAACGCGAGTGTTGAACTGCACGGTCCCATTCCTATGTTCCCACCCATGTCCTTAATCGAAATTCTCGACGAGCTGCCGCGCCTCACGCACGAAGAGCGCCGCCTGTTGTGTCGTCGCGCGCTGGCCATCGACGAGGCCGACGACATCGCGGCCCTAGAATACACCGCTGCCGAAGGTTTCGCGATGCTTGACCGGATGGAAGCGGAGGACGCTGCACGTGGCAAAAGCGGGTGAAGTCTGGATGATCGACCTCGGCATGATCGCTAAAGTGCGCCCGTGCTTGTTGCTCACAGACTATCCGGCCGACGATGAACTCGCGCTCGTCACGGTGCTGCCGCACACGACAGCGCTACGCGGTCAGCGCTGGGAGCTGGCGCTCCCGAAATCCTTCCTGAAACCCGGCGCATTCCACCTTCAGCAGGTGCAGTCGGTGTCGGTCTCCCGCTTGGAACGTCGTCTTGGCGCCGTCACGGTCGAAGAGTGGACAGCGGTGCAAAACCGTCTCGCCGACTTCCTCGGCCTATAGTCGGGTTTTCTCTTAGTCGCCATGTCCGCCGCCTGGCCGGAGCGATCAGCGAGGTCAGGGTTGACCAGACGGAGCCGCGGTCGGCTTTTGTGGCAACAAACGCCGCGTAGGGTGCCGGCCCGCACATGGCGCTGGGCCATTGGCAGACCGAGCGTTACGTGCAGCACGGCGGCAAGCCGATGAGCAACCTCGTCCTCACGCTCGCCGACCAGGCGGGTGCGACCGACCTCGAGCGCTTCGGCGATTCGACGGGTCGGCTGGGGAACGTCTAGCCCAGACTGGGGCTGATCCGTCGTTCTGAGTCCGGGATCGTTGCCCTCGCTGCTTCGCGCCCGAGTGCACAGTGTGGCCTCCTCGGCCTGGCCTCCCCTGACGTCGGTCTTCCATGACAGCCCGCCGCTCCGGAGGGGGCGCGGTTTGATCTGGCGAGATAGGCCGCCTCCGGCGGCCGAAAAACTCCGGGATGTCCTCCGAATATTAAACATTACCAGACCATTTTTTCTTCTCCTATCCGTTAATCCGATTTCAGATCCGAAACGGGCCACGCGTTATTCCTCCGCTTTGCCCCGATCCACCTTCCAACGCTCAGCAAAACTCCGCTCACCGTTCAATGAAAGCAGGGCTTCGAATTATTTTCTCGTACTTGAGTCTCGCGGCGGCGCTTACCTTGGCTTCGGTCGCACAGATTCCGGCAATTAATTCGGTGACAGTCCGACCCGTGATCAGCCTCCCTGATCCGGGACCGATCACGGCGGCGACTGCCCCTTCCGTGCCGGCGGGCGTGGCGGCGCCGTCCACTGGTGAGAATTTCCGGTTATGGATCTATGATCCACGCAACCCCGCAGTCGCCCTGAGCCAGACCGGCATCTTCCTGGTCTCCGCTGCGGGCGGGGGCGCATCTCCATTCGTGAGTGCGGCAGCGAACGGTACGCTGTTGATGAAGTTAAACCCAGGCACCTATTGGTTTGATGTGGTCGAACCCGGGAGCCTGAGCAGCTCGATGACCAGGCTTCGTTATTCGGCTACCGTGGCATCCTCGGGCGTGGTTTCCGTGAACGAAAAAACGGCAGACGATAAGGGCTTTTTCGCGGTCACGGTAACGCTGAAAAATCTGGTGGCGCAGGAGAAACTGGCAGCATTGACGGCGCTCGCCAATGAATCGGCGCTGACATTCGTCCCGACGTCTGAATTCCAGCTGATCGATCAGGTCACTCCCAACCGGGGATTAAATGTGGATCTTTCGGCCGGATTTCCACGGGTGCGGGTGCGGTTGCCGGCTTTCGGCCATATTCGCGCACTGATCGTCCCGCTCGATTTCGCGGAGATTCCCGGGGTCGACAGCCCGGTGCCTTTTTTTACCACGATCGCGGATGCGGTGAGGGATTTTTATTACGCACAGTCTTACGGCCGACTCGCGTTCGACTTTGAAATCCTGCCCAAGTGGTTGCGCCTGCCTTTTCTGGCAACCAAGTACAGAATGGGCGCTGGCGTCACATCGGGCGATCCCAACGGCTACCGCGCGGAAATCGTCGCGCTAACCGATTCCCTGATCGATTACAGCCTGTATGATGCCGTGTATTTCCTGTTGCCGAAAGAAGTGCCTATTTCGGTGATTGGCTGGGGCCCGGCGATCACCTATCCGATTCCGACGCGGAAAGGGTATATCGTGAATGGGGCGTCGGGAGCCGCCGACATGTACGCCGCCGGTAACGGCCCGAACGCGGCACGCAACTGGATGGCGCACGAGACCGGACACGCCTTCGGGCTGTACGACGAGGACCTGGACCACGCGTCGCAAACGCTGGGCAGTTGGAGCCTCATGGCCAATAGCTGGAGCACCCAAGCGATCGAGTTAAACGGGTGGGACCGCTTTCTCCTCGGCTGGCTTGATCAAACCCAGATTGCAGGTCTCCCGCTGCGGACAATCGGCACGGCGGGAACAACCGTTAGGCTCAACCCGCTGGCCCGGCAGAATGCCGAAACCAAGGTTGCGCTCATTCCGCTCAGCACCTCGAAAATGCTCGTGTTGGAATCCCGAAAAAGCGAGGGCCTGGACGGCGCGGCGGGAAATAAAATTCCGGCCACTCAAGAAGGGGTGCTCGTCTACACCGTCGATATGAAGCTCGGGCAGCTCAAAGGTGGTTATAAAACGCAGCGCCGAATCGGATCCACCGATGCCAATTTCCGGGACGCCGCGCTGCGGACCGGAGATGCGATCACCGTTGAGGGAGTCGAGATCACGGTCCTCGAGCTGAGCAGCGGCGGCGACACGGTTCGTGTCAGGGTTTTAGACGCCGGCGCAATCCCCGCTCCGACCATCGTGAGTCAGCCAACGTCACGGGCCGCTGAGATTGGAGCGAACGCGGTTCTCTCCGTCTCGGTGCAAAGCAATCTGCCGGTCACCTACCAATGGAGCAAGGACGGGGCAGCCATCAGCGGGGCGACCAATCCTTCGCTCACCCTGAATAAGGTAGGGAAAATCACTGCCGGGAGCTATAGCGTTGCCGTGAGCAACGGCCTCAGCTTCGCGACCAGCAGCGCCGCCGTACTGGCTTTGGTAATACCCGGGCACTTGATCAATGTTTCCGTGCTGGCCCCGCTCTCGGGCGCTGGTGACAACCTTACGCTCGGCTACGTGGTCAGCGGCGCCAGTGCGACCAACCCCAAACCGCTGGTCATCCGCGCGGCCGGCCCCTCCCTGGGCGCGCTCGGCGTCGGCGGCACCATGGTCGATCCACAACTTGAACTGTTCGCCGGGGCCACCAAGACCGGCGGTAACGACGACTGGGGTGGCGCGCCGGCTACCTCCACGGCGATGCTCGCAGTGGGCGCTTTTTCCTACATCGGCCCCACCTCGCGCGATGCCGCCGCCGTGGCGAACACCACCTCGTCCGACAACTCCGCAAGAGTCTCCGCCAGCCCCAACGCGCCCACTGACTCGGGCATCGTCATTGCCGAGATCTACGATGCCACGCCGGCCGCTAGTTTCGATGCGAACACGCCGCGGATCATCAACTTCTCCGCCATGAAGAACGTCAGCGCGAGCGTGACCCTGGGCTTTGTCCTCGGCGGCGCCACGAGCAAGACCGTGTTGATTCGCGCCGTTGGCCCGACCCTCGGTATCGCGCCGTTCAACGTCGGCGGCGCCATGGCCGATCCGAAAGTCGAACTGTTCGATGCCGCCTCGAAGAGCATGGGAACCAATGACAATTGGGGCGGCACCTCCGCCCTTGCGAATGCCTTCGCGCAGTCGGGTGCCTTTCTGCTCCCCGCGACCTCAAAGGATGCCGCCTTGGTGGCCACACTCGCGCCGGGAAATTACAGCGTGGTGGTCTCTCCTGCGGTCGGGACCGCCGGCGGCACGGCGCTCCTTGAAGTTTACACCTTGCCCTAGCGCAACCAGCCGACGGATGCCTGCAGGAGATGCTCCCCTAGGCTGCCAAGCTCGAGAGCCGCAGGGAGGCGGCACCGCCTCCGTCCGCCAAGCGGGGGGGCGGGTTTCGATCAGGCGAAATAAGATTAGACGCTGAACGCAGGGCCCCTGCGGCGGGGCCCTTTGGGTTGGCCGGGTCGTCCGCGGTCGCGGGTCATTTGGCCTCCACGTGCACGGTGACGCGCATCTCGCGGTCGCCGCCGCCCCAGTAGCTCCCGCTGATGGGCGTCGCGTCGCGGTAGTCGCGTCCGACCGCCGAGGCCACGTAGGCCTCATGGATGACCCTCTTGTTTGTCGGATCCACGCCGAGCCACCCGTAGCCGGGAATCCAGATTTCGGCCCACGCGTGGGAGGCATGGCTGCCGATGACGTCGCCACGTTTGGCGTCGTAGACATAGCCGCAGACATACCGGGCCGGGATCCCGATGGAGCGGCAGAGGGCGAGGAGGAGGTGCGCGTAGTCCTGGCAGACGCCTTGCGGCTTGGCGAAGAATTCCTCGGTCGTGGTCCCGATGTGGGTCTGCCCCGGCACGTAGTGACAGGTGGTGTGAATGTAGTCCATCAGCCCCATGATGACCGCGAGCAGATCGCCCCGGTTCTTTTCCGCGTCGACCGCCGCGCGCCAGATCTCTGGCGTGATACGGATCGGGCCGTCGGAAAGCAGGTAAGGCTGGAAGCTCTCGATGATCTCTTCCGAGCGCACTGCCGCGATCGGGATATCCGTCGGGATGGCCGAGACTGGGGTCGGGAGGGTCTCGACGATGCTCGAGACGTCAATGACTAGCTCGCGGTGCGTTTCCTCGATCTCGAAGCGGTGCACCGTATTTAGATAAAGGTCCGGATAGCGTCGCATGCGGACTGCCGGGAGCACGCGGACCAGATGCAGGCCGAGTTTCTGGCGAAGGTTCGTGAGGGGGGTGACGCGCAGCTCGTTGGTATTATTGCGGACGGGGAGGGCGTAGCGGTATTCGGTCCGATGGAGGATGCGGAACTTCATGGGCGCGGGGCGTCCTTTATTGCTGCTGCTGTTCGCGCTGCCAGTCGGAGAGGGATTCCGGGCGGGTGCCACGCGGGAAGTGGCGGTCGACCTCGCCCGGCAGTAGCACGTAGTTCTCAAAGACCGCCTGCCCGGCGGCGTTGAGCTGCACCTGGAGCTCGTCGATGTAGGCGTGCAGGCCGCGGGCCATCACCTCGGGTGGACCGGCGAAGCTCAGGCGGGCGAGGAGGGCGCCGGTGATCTTCTCGCAGCTGTTGGAGTAGCGACCCGTGGGCGTGCCGGAGATGTCGTGCAGGACTGCGTCGGCGCGCCGGATGCAATGGCGGACCGACCGCGGGAATTCGTTGGAAAAGAGCAGCAGGTCGACGACACCTTCGACGCTGATTTCGCCACCGTGGACCCGTCGATAGCCGGCATGGGCGCTGCAGGCGCGCAGGACCGCTCCCCACTGCAGGGATTCGAGGGCCGAATCTCCATCGGCGGTCTGCGTCTGCGAGCGGATGTCCAGGAAGCGGCTGGTCATGTCGGCGCGTTCGAGCAGGCGCCCGAGCTGGAGGAAGTTCCAGCCCTCGTCGCGGGTCAGCGTCGAATCGGTGATGCCGTCGAAGAGCATCGAAGACGCGATGATCTTCTCGTAATAGGCCTGCGGGAAGCGTTCGAGCAGCTCGAGGCCTTCGGGCGAGGTCACGAAGAGGTTCAGCGCGTTGATCTCGGACCACATCTCGTCGGAGATTTTGTCGCGCACCGAGCGGGCGTTCTCGCGGGCGAGGCGGATGCACGAAAGGATCGAATCCGGGTTACGGAGGTCGAGGGTGAGGAAGCTGGCGACGTCGCCCAGCTTGGGTTCAGGGTAGAGCGAGCGGAAGGCGCCTTCCATGGCCGTGGCGGCGAGGACGGGCGTCCAATACTCCTGGGCCGTGCCGCGGCCCAGCGATTCGTCGTCGAGCAGCATCTCCTCGGAGACGCGCACGAGGCGGGCGAGGTTCTCGGCCCGCTCCATCTGGCGGGCCATCCAGTACTGGTGGTCGGCGACTCGGGAAAGCATCATGGCGGTGAGGTCAGGCCGCGAGGACCCAAGTGTCTTTGCTGCCGCCGCCCTGCGAGGAGTTGACGACGAGGGAGCCGCGCGTGAGGGCGACGCGGGTGAGGCCGCCGGGGAGCACCTTGACCGTGTCGCCCCAGAGCACGAAGGGGCGCAGGTCGACGTGACGTCCTTCGAGTCCGCCGTCCACGAGGGTGGGGTGCTGGGAGAAATTGACGACCGGCTGGGCGATGTAATTGCGCGGGTGATGGGACACCTTCTGGCGGAACTCCTCGATCTGGGCGGCGGTCGCCGCCGGGCCGATGAGCATGCCGTAGCCGCCGCTTTCGTTGGCGGCCTTCACGACGAGCTTCGGCAGGTTCTCGAGGATGTATTTCTTATCGGCGTCGCGCCAGGCGAGGTACGTCGGTACCTGGTCGAGGATCGGTTCCTGGCAGAGGTAGTAGCGGATCATGTCGGGCACGTAGGCGTAGGTCACCTTGTCGTCGGCCACGCCCGTCCCGATGGCGTTGGCGAGGGCGACATTGCCGCGGCGGACGGCGTCGACGAGGCCGGGGACGCCGAGGCAGGAGTCCTTGCGGAAGACCTGCGGGTCGAGGAAGTCGTCGTCGATGCGGCGGTAGATGACGTCGACCTGGCGAAGTCCGCGCGTGGTGCGCATGTACACGAAGCCATCGAGGGCGATGAGGTCGCGGCCTTCGACGATCTCGATGCTCATCTGCCGGGCGAGGAAGGAGTGCTCGAAATAGGCGCTATTATGGACGCCAGGCGTCAGCAGCACTACGTTCGGGTTCGGGTTCTCGCGCGGGGCCACGTGGCGCAGCGTCGCCAAGAGGTCGGCGGGATAGGTATCGACCGGGCGGACGCCGCTGGCGCCGAAGAGCTGCGGGAAGACGCGCTTCATCGCGGCCCGGTTCTCAAGCACGTAGGAGACGCCGGAAGGGCAGCGGCCATTGTCCTCGAGGACGAGGTAGCGCCCGTCGCGATCGCGGATGAGGTCGGTGCCGCAGACGTGGATGTACGCGTCCTTCGGCACGGAGACGCCGACGAATTCCGGCCGATAATGCGAAGCGCCGAAGACGACCTCGGGCGGGATGATCCCGTCCTTGAGGATGCGCTGCTCGTGGTAGACGTCGTAGAGGAAGAGATTGAGGGCCGTGATGCGCTGCACCAGGCCGGCCTCGATGTGCTCCCATTCGCCAGCGGGTACGACGCGCGGGAAAGGGTCGAAGGGGAACACCCGCTCCGTGCCCTTTTCGTCACCGTAGACCGTGAACGTGATGCCTTGTTTAAGGAAGAGCAGTTCGAGGCTGCGGAGCTTTTGGCTGAGTTCCTCGTTGCCCAGGCTGGAGAGCTTGTCGGCGATGTTGCGGTAGTAGGGGCGGATCTTGCCTGCGGCGTCGACGAGCTCATCGAAGAGGTTAGCCGCCTTGTAGTCGGTAAGGATCATGCTGCTGAGTAAGCAAGACTCCTGCCATCCCCCGGTCGGGTTGGAGATGGTCAAAAAATGCTCCCGGATCCGATCTCCGCGAAATCCAGTTTCTTAGGAGCGGCAACCACCAGCTCAGCGCCAGCACGAGGCCGGTCTTCAACGTGCTGGCGACGGCGCTGCGCATGGGCGCGCACGCGCTGAAGCGCGGCGGGGCCCCGCTGGGTGAATGGTGCAAGACGCGCGCGGCCTTCGATCCCACCACGCTCGGCAATCGCGCCCTCATGCACCAACGCAAGGAGCGTGCTCTGCGCAAGCCGGGGGCCCTCCACGGCTACTCACGCCGATCAGCCGATGCAGGTGCTGTTGCGGGTGCGGGTGTTGGTGTTGGTGCTAGTGCTTGAGCGAGGAGCGGACCCTCGCCCCCGGTTTTACTGCCTTCAATAATATGACCGGCTCCTTCGTGATGAAAACTATGCTGATCAGAACTTTACAGATGCTGTTTCTTAGGAGTTAGTCAGCGAGGTTCTCGGTAGCGTCTTCCCCCAAGTTTCAACCATGATTTTACCCCACGTTTCCCTTCGCGGCATCCGCCGTTTTTTTCGTGCTGACTATGCCTCCGCCATCCTCCTCGCGCTGCACGGCCTACTCGGGTCCGCGGGCGCGGCCACAGCTCCGACGGCGACGGGCGCCAAAGCGGGGAGTGAGGCGATTGCCCTGAGCCCGTTTGAAGTCGTTGACGCGCGCAACGACGGGTATGGAGCCAACCGTTCATCGTCGGTTACGCTGCTGAATCAGGACATCGCGATGTTACCGGTGACTTCGGAGGTGATTACGGAAACGTTCATGCGCGATCTTAATCTCAACGGTGATATGTCCGCGCTCGTGGAAAATTTCGGAATGAGTGCGGGCTTTGCATCGAACCAGAACCCTGACGCTGCCTTTGGGAGCGAGCCCGGTTCACGCCAAGCGAATGCCGAGATCAAGTTGCGTGGCCTCGGCACCGGTGGCATCCGGCGCGATGGGATGATCGGCCTTACTGGGACCAGCAGCTCAGATGCTTTTTCCACCGAGCGTATTGAGATTTTGCGCGGGCCGAATGCGCTGCTCTATCAAGACGCGGGGGGCGGCGGAATCATTACCGCTGTTTCCAAGCAAGCACGCTTCGATACCAAGGCGAGCCTGAGCTTTTCCCTGCGCACGGATTCATTTGGGTCGCAGCGCGGCGAGGCGGATTTTAATCAGAGTTTTTCGACGGGGCGGGCGTGGCTGCCGCGCATCGCGGTGCGCGGTGCCAGCTTCCTCGCGGAGACTCATTATTGGCGGGACAATGTTTTCCGGAAGGCTGGCGGAGGCTACCTGCAGGTGGCGCTGCAACTCCCGCGTTCGACCGTGCGTTTCTGGTACGAGCAGACGCACGAAAATAACTACGCCGGCATTACGCCGAGTTTTGCCTATACGGCGGCCCATGTCGGCAACGGTTGGGTCCCGCCGCCAGAGGTCATCAACCGCCATATCGGTTACAACAAGGCGGTGCCCACGCTGGGTCTGCGGGACTTCCTTGGCGAGACCACCGCGAACGGTACCAACGCCGCCGCCTCAATCCTCAACGGCCAACTCAACCTGCGCAATGTCAGCTCATGGCTCGTGCAAAAAGAGTGGACCCCGCTGACCGGGACCTTCGGATCAAGCTTCGAATCCCGCTGGACGCGCGCGTTTTCGACGCTCGTTAAATATATGTACCGCGATGAACAGCGCGATATGGATTACAATCGGGGTGCCACGCTCTACCCCGCCGGTTACCGCCTGACTGATATCAACAACAACGCGGTCACCACCGACGATTGGACGGTGGTGATGCAGGCCCCTCGGCTCTACAATGTTTCTCAACGCTACCACTCGTTCCGGGCGGCCGGTGCTCTGGAATGGAGCATGTGGGGCGGGCGCATCCGTTCGACCTTCGTTCCGGGCGTCGACTATGCCGCCTCCGTGCAACACGAATGGTACGCCGATTTCTACGAGGCGGACGCCAACGGCGCGCTGCTCACGACGACCTCAGCGGCGAACCTGTACCGGTTCCCCATGCCGAATACGATTCTCTTCAATGCCGCCAGCCCCACGCGGTATTTCCGCCCGGAATCCGACGTCACCCGTTTTAGTTACGCCGGCCGCAATTGGGTCTCCCAGGATACGGCTCCCGAATTTTACGTGCCGGCCGGGGCGGCCAATCCGTGGGGGCTGCCCACCAACGCGATCACCACCAACCGCGGCAACTGGGGCCGCTATTTCAAGTGGAACCGCGGTGCGTTCGGAACGATGTATAACGACTGGTTCGATGGTCGCTTCACCTCGATGTTCAGCCTGCGCGCCGATCACAGCGCCAAGCGTCAGTTTACGGCTGCCCGCCTCGATCCGCTCGAAGTAGCCTCAGATAAAATTTCCTACAATACGGGCCTCACGGCCCGGGCTTATGGATCGTGGCGGGCGTTTGTAAATTTTTCGGTCGCGCAGAACCCCGCGGTTAACATGTTCCCCGATCCGCTCGGTGAGCCGCTCAAGGATGCGGAAAATACTGGCGTCGAGTTCGGCCTGAAAGGCTCGTTGCTCAATGATCGTATCCATATTTCAGTGTCGCATTACGCGACCACCGCGAAGAATGAATTTCTCAATCTCGGTATCGGTGGAAGTATCAACCCGGCCGGGCTCAACGGCAGTGTCGCGGGTCGCGGTAGTTGGTCGAACATCGACCGGCGATCGGATGGCCACGAAATCAGTCTCGATGGCTCGCCGACCCGCCATTGGATGATGCGCCTGACCGCTGGCTTCCAGCAGGGCCGCACCGGGACCGATCTGACGTATCCGATTTATTACAACGACGATTTTTATACCGATGCCCGCGGGGGCGTGACGTGGGCGGATGGCGCGCCGTACCTTGTGAAAATTAACCCCGGGGATAACGCTGCCACGGCGCCGCTGCAGCAACTCACGGTGGGAATTTTGAATAACGGAGATGCCAGCGGGAATTACCGCGCCATTCTCAATCCGGTGAACGGCGCCATCACCAATCGCGGCGATATTTTTGCGGTCACGACGGATAAAGTGCACGGCAACGTGGGCACGGGGCGCACGGGACTGCCGGTGAGCGCCAATAAACTCGCGTGGGATGATCCGCTCGGCTACCGCGGGATGTACATCGCGAGTCGCGCCGGCATGCGTAATCTCGGGGTGCCCCGCTACACCGTCAGTTTTACCAACAGTTATAATTTCTCTGGCGGTTGGCTCAAAGGGGTGCGCGTCGGCGGGCTCGTTTCACTGCGCTTGCAACAAGCCAACCAAGTGGTCCGCTGGCCGATCGAGACCTACGTGATCAATAAGGCGGGGGCGCTCGGGGTGAAGAAAAGCACGGATAATGCGTCGGCGGCAGAGATGCCGGTGGTCAACGTGCCCGGGCGTTGGCTCTATACGGATCGCGGCCTCATCTATGGGCGACCCGATCTGACGACGACGACCGCGTGGCTCGCTTATTCCTACAAGTTTCGTCGCGTGACGTGGACCACCCAGATCAACGTCGCGAATGTGCTGAATACCTATCAAGTGCTCCCGCAGCCCTTCAGTGGTACCCTGTACGGCGAGACGCGCGGCCAGTATTATACCGCGGAGCCGCGTTCGTGGGCTTGGCGTAACGATTTTAAATTCTGAGACGGTGTGGTCAGGGGGCGGCGAGGTCGCGCGGCGAAGTCGGACGGGGTCAGTAACGCGAGCAGCTAAAGAAGGGCCACGCGCGCCGCGCGGTGTCCGACTTTGCCGCCATGATCTACACTGGAGTCGATTATCACAAACGTTACTCGGTGGCCTGCACGCTCGACGCGCAGGGCCAGAAGCTCCACGAAGCGCGGATCGACGGCAACGTCCCCGCGGCTTTTGCCGCCTACTTCAAGAAACTCGGCACGCCCAGCGAAGTCGTCGTCGCGGCCGGCTGGAACTGGGCGTGCTCTACGACCTGCTCGAGGACACGGCCGGCGTCGCCAAGGTCGTGCGCTCGCACCCGGCGAAGAACCGCATCATCGCGGACGCCCAGATCAAGAACGACCGCGTCGAAGCCAAGGCGCTCGCGACGCTCCTGCGCGGCGACTTCGTGGCGCGCGTCCACGTGCCATCACGCGACGTGCGCCAGCGTAAAAACGTCGTGCGCCAACGCCTCTCGCTCGCGTGCGTGTGCACGATGATCCGTAACCGCATCCACTGCGTGATCGACCGCCACCCGCTCCTCGAGCGTCCCGCCGTGAAGGATATTTTCAGTAACGAAGGGAAAGCGTGGATGAAGCGCGCGCCGCTGCCGCCGGCCGACCGCACGCTGCTCGACGACGATTTCGCGATCCACGCCCTGCTCCAAACACAGGTGGGCGCGTTGGAAAAAAACATCGTCGCGGACAACACCGCGAACCCGCTCGCCGTGCGGCTGCAGACCCTGCCGGGCGTGGGCAAGAATCTGGCCCCCGTCGTCGCCGATGGAGATCGACCAGATCGAGCGCTTCACGGGCGCCGATAAACTTTGCGCCCATGCGGGGCTCGTCCCGACGACGCACGCCTCCGGCGGCAAGATCGCGCACGGCCGTATGCTGCCGTTTTGCAACCGCTGGCTGAAGTGGGCGTTCACCGAGGACGCGTGGGTTGCGGTGGGCGGTGACCCGTTCGGCTGGTCCCCACGGATTTCAGGATGACACGGATCAAAAATCCCTCATCCGCGCCATCCGCGTCATCCGCGGTAAAAATCTTCAGCAATCCAGCACCAGCATACGTCCCAGCTATTCTCAGCTCGCCGCGCGACTTCTCCTTCTGCACTTTTCCGCGAGGTCCGCCGCCACTGTTCCCTTTTCCCCCGCTACCCGTCCGCCGCTCCTTCCTCGTCCCCTTTCCCTTCCCGCGCTATGCATTCGCCCGACCCTCGCGATCTCGACCGCCGCCAATTTATCAAAACCGCCGCGGCCACCGCCCTCGCCAGTGGGTTTACCGCCAGCCACGCCGCCAGCTCTCCCCAACCCTCTTCGCTCATCGCCGATGAAAATCGCCGCCCCGGCACCACCGACTGGCAACTCAACCGCGTCCGCCTCAGCAAGGCCCAGAGTGTGCGCGCTCCCGAGGTTGAGGGCTACTGCTCGAAACAATCCGTCCTCGCCGGAGAATCACTCGACATCTTCGTCAGCACCGCACCCGCGGCCCGTTTCAAATTAGAAATTTTTCGCACCGGCTACTACGGGGGTTGTGGCGCTCGTCTGCTGACCACCCTTGGGCCTTTCGACGGCCAGCCCCAGCCAATCCCCAACCCCGGCGCCAAGCGGCTTGTGGCCTGCACTTGGACCCGAGCGACAACCCTGAAAATCCCCACCGACTGGCCCAGTGGCGTCTACCTCGGCCGGCTCACCACGCTACCCGCCACCGCAGGCCAACCCTACTGGCAAAACTACATCGTCTTCATCGTGCGCGACCTCCGCCGCGCCGATCTCCTCCTCCAGTGCAGCGATAACACGTGGCAAGCCTACAACAAATGGCCCGAAAATACCTCGCTCTACACTGACCCGCGCGGCTCCCAAGTCCGCGGCGTCGCCGTCAGCTTTGATCGCCCCTACGGAAAATATGCGCAGCTTTACGAAAACCCCCAGTCACTCGGCTCCGGTGAGTGGCTCTGCTTCGAGTTTCCCCTCGCGTATTGGCTAGAGCAATACGGTTACGACGTCACCTACTGCTCCAACAGCGACTGCCTCGACGCGACGCAACTCACCCGGGCCAAGGCGTTCCTCAGTGTGGGGCACGACGAGTACTGGGACCCCGCGCAATACACCGCCGTCGAACAAGCCATCGCCGCTGGCGTGAATGTTTTATGGTTGTGCGGCAATTCCGTCTTCGTGGTCAGCCCTTTTGCCGCTTCGACCGACGGTCGCCCCCGCCGCACCATCGAGCGCGTCGGCCACTTCGCGGGAGTCACCGACTCTGAAATTGAGAAGGTGCGCGCCGTCTTTTCGAATGACTACCAGCGGGCCGGTCCCGACGAAAGCGCGATCATCGGCGCCCGCACCGTGGTTCCCTTCAACGGGGGCGGAGACTGGACCTGCACCCGACCCGACCACTGGATCTTTGCCGGGACCGGAATGAAAAAAGGGGATCACATTCCCGGCTTGGTCGGCTGGGAACACCACGGCGCCCCCGCAAAACTACCTGGGCTCGAAGTGATCGCCGAGGGTTTAGTCTGGGCAAGCGGCGTCACTCCCAGTCGCTACGCTGCGACGATTTTCCCTGGGCCAAAAAATAATTTCGTTTTTAATGCGGCGACGATTTTTTGGGCGCAGGGCCTCGCATCGCCGCCCGGCCATATGGTTCCGTGGTCCCATTGGTCGCGGCCCAACGGGCCGGATGTGCGCGTCCAACAAATCACCCGCAACCTCTTGAATCGCGCCATCGGCCCCTAGGAAGCGTCAATAATTACTCTGCACAACTCAGCAGCGCCATCAGGATGAACGATGTACTTTCACCACCATGGAATCGCATCGGCGTAATGTTTCGAGGAGCTAGCTCCACCTCGGTGACTTTCCGCCCGATCGTACACGTGCGGCGATCCAAGCCGGACGGGGTCTGGCTTGGGGTGTGGCGGTAGGTCCGATCCGCAAGACATCGGTCGCCCTTCTCAGGTCTCTTCCGCGAAGCGGTCCGATTCGGTTGGCCTACGGATAATCGTCGAGACGTTGCATCCACTCGCGCTCTACGATTCGCTCGTCATCGTTCAGTCGCAGCAGCGTGATGGTCACCCGCCCCATGGCCGTTTTACCGGCGAGACGCCTTCCTTCCAAAGCAAAATGATTTTCCCATCGATCCGTGCGCGGATTGCAGAGGCGGGAAAACTGACCGGTCTCAGCGATGATCGAACCGATGTCCGTGCCTTTGGCGCGATTGCAGCGGGCGCAGGACAGCGCGAGGTTCGAAGCCTCCGTCCGGCCTCCGTGTTTCCGACTGATCACGTGGTCCACTTCGCAGCCGGCCAGCAAGGCCCACTCGGGGAGGCGGCCATATTCCCAGCGCTCGCCCGCGCGCGCGGCCACTTCCCGACGCAGCGCTTGGCTGATGTTCTCAGGCATGTCCGCCCGCCAACCGCGCCTTCGCCTTGGTCAACACGAGCATGTGCTCGAGTTTTAGGGAGTCGTCCAATTCCAGTTTCTCCTCTGGGAGCAAGCCGGTCTCCTTTTCTTTGGCGATCAAGGTCCACACCCGCTGACGCGCTGAATCGGAAGCCTGAAAACCGGCCAACGCAGTTCCGGAAATCTGACGTACCATAAAATCCAATAATTCGTCACGTGCGTTCATGAGCTGAGCGCAGCGGGCATCGCTGGCCGGGCAAGTGCGTTTCAGGTGCGCGCTGCTTCCGCCGATTTCTGCGGCCTCGCCCCGCTTCTCCGTTTCCGCGGGTAGTATCCAAAGCTGGTCTTCGCTGCTCCCCGTGGGTGAAGCAAACGGCGTTTGGCCGACCGTGAACCGTTCGGAGCCCGAGCGCGCGAGAGCGGGGGCGGTGACCACCGGTCCTGTTGCGGCCGCCCGTCCGTTCAGCCGCAGCGTTGCCCGCCGTGCTTGCTGACCCACTGAAAAAAGCGAGGAACCCCTTTTCTCGGCGCGTTTCCCGGTCACGGCGCGATGGTGATGAAGGGCGTGCTCGTGGTGAAGACGTGACGTGTGCTCGCCGCGGCGGTGGCTGGTCTGAGTGACACCGGCACGGCCGCTTATCTGGCGTCGTCGTCGCTGTCGGGTGCGACTGCCCATTCTGGATACGGGATGCGGCTCCCTTTCATGGCCCGCCAGAGGATGCGGTTCAGCGGGTCCTCGGGTGCCTTGTCCACTTCGCGAAAATTCATCCGGGCGGAGGCGACCGCGTCTTTGCGCAAGATTGGATCGGTGATCGTCACGGGGTCGGGGTTCATCTGATCCAGCGGGATATTTGCGGCCAGGGCAGTGAACGGCGTGAAGTCGGGTGTTTCCGTGAAGCAGTCGGCCATCGGCGTCGCGCTGGCATCGAACTGGTTCATCACCGGGAGGCCGAGGATTTGCTCCAGGGTGCGGATGATGCTCGTCGTGTTGTAGTGGGTACTGACGACGCTCTTTCGTTTCGCGTACGGGCTGATGACGTAGGCGGTGGTGCGGTAGCCACTGACGTGGTCCCAGCCGGCCTGCGGGTCATCCTCGATACCGAAGATCGCCATTTCTTTCCAGAAGCGCGAATGGCTCAGGCCCTCGACGATACGGCCGAAGGCGAGGTCGTTGTCGGCCATGCAGGCGGCGGGGGTGGGCGCGCCTTTTTTCGTGCCACTCGTGTGATCGTTGGGGAGGCAGATAATCGTGAGGGCGGGAAATTCGCCCTTGGCTTCGAAGTCGCGCAGTTCGCGCAGAAAGACGTCAGCGCGGTATTGGTCGGGGACATTCATTTCCCAGCCGACGTAGTGGGGTGGCGAGATCGCGCGGATGGTCTCGACCATCGGGTAACTCTTAAACACGGCCGCGTCGCTCGTGCCCTGCCACGTGCGAAAACACGTGGTGAAATCGGGGGTGCCCTTGCGGCCGTCGCGCCACGTGACGGCGGGGGCCATGAATTCGCCGTAGTTACGGATGCTGACGCGGTGCTTGAGCGCGTTGTCCCAGATGAACCCGGCGGGCGAGTAGGCGAGGGCATCCTGGCCGTCTTCGCCCATGCCATCGGGATAACTGCGGGGAAAGCCGGCGAAACTTTTTTCCAGGTAGTCGGTCGCGAAGGCCGTCGTGCTCCACTGGTGGCCATCGGCGCTGAGGATGCCAGCGCAGTAGGTGTTATCGAGCAGCACGAAATCGCGCACGAGCTGGTGCTGATTGGGCGTGATGCGCTCGCCGAAGATGCAGAGCGAAGGATCGCCGTTGCCGGCAGGGATGTCGCCGAAGACTTGGTCGTAGGTACGGTTTTCTTTGATCACGTAGACGACGTGTTTGATGCGACTCGGCTCGCCAATGCGCTCGGGGATGGCGCGCGGGAGTTGGCCGGGGCGGGCGGGGAGGCGGGCCGCGATGACGGCGTCGCGGCGGAGATTCCGCCAGACGGTTTCGGAAAGTTTCGGCAGGTCGTTCGTGGTGGGCACAGGCACGAGGGAGAGCGAGCCGGAGTAGTGTTTTGAGTTGAAGCCCATCGCGCCGGTTTCGGCTTGGCGTTTTTTCGACTCGGGCAGGCCCTTGATATTCGCGACGGCGATCGTGCGTCGCGGTGCGTCGAAGACGAGGGCGCCGGGGAACCAGCCGACGGGGAAGAGGCCCTCGAGTTTGGATTCGCGATCGGCAGGATCGAAGCGGACAACGGCGATGGCGTTCTGGGTGCCGTTGGCGACGTAGAGCCGGCGGCCGGACGGATCGAAGGCGAGGGCGTTGGGCGAGGCGCCGAAGAGATCGCTGGGTTTTGGTTTTACCCAAATGGTTTCGACGACGGTATCGGTGCGGGTGTCGATGACGCTCAGGGTGTCGGCGGCGGCGTTGGCGCAGACGACGTAGTGGCCGTTTGGTGACACGGCGAGGGCACTGGCGTGGAGGCCGGTGAGGATTTCGGTGGAGCGGGTGGGCGCGGCGTTGGTGGTGGCGAGGGGGAGGACGGTGACCGAGCCCTCGCTGGCGATATGTTTTTCGGCATCGACGCGCACGATGGTGCCGCGGCCGGCGGGGCCGGTGAGATCGCCGGGGCCGGGGCGACGGCCGCCCCAGTTGCTCACGTAGGCTTTGGTGCCGACGAGGACGACAGCGTAGGGCGCAACGCCGACGGGAAACGTGCGGAGAACTTGGCCGGTGGTGGCATCGAGCTCGAAGAGCTGGTTGGAGAGATTGCCGCAGACGTAGAGACGCGCGCCGTCGGGGGAGAAGGCGAGGCCGCTGGGGATGTCTTCTTTGCGGCGCGGGGCGTTGGCGAGGGGCAGCGGCACACTGTGCGAAGGGGTGACGGTGCCGTCGGGGGCAACGGCGAAGACCTTGAGGCTGCCGTTGACATTGCTCAAGACGAGGCGGCGTCCGTCCGGTGCGAATACGAGGCCGGTGTAGCTGACCTGGCCCTTGGGGTCGGGCTCGAGGATCTGGGGTGAG
>Ga0114969_10001631_pt1 | contig 18972 bp, 19 predicted proteins | sample M_130807_MF_Meta_FD_87316 | JGI IMG/M metagenome (GOLD analysis project Ga0114969, IMG submission 87316) | Freshwater microbial communities from Lake Montjoie, Canada to study carbon cycling - M_130807_MF_MetaG | ecosystem: Environmental > Aquatic > Freshwater > Lake | place: Lake Montjoie...
CGGTGGCAGCCGTGTGGCCATCTCTACTAGCAGGCTGTAGGCATCCACGCCGAGCCGTTCCGCCAGCAGTTTTTCTTCGGCACAGAAGGCGTCACGGAACCAGCGCATGGTCAGCCCGGTAAAGAAGCTGATGGATTCTGCCTGCACCATACCGGGGATCACGTGCGGGTTGATGCGGATGTTCATGTCTGGATCGGTGATCGGCTGCGGCAGGTTGACGATCTGCTGCCAGAACGTACCACCCAGCACCGCCGTCTGCCCGGCGTGGACGATGCCCAAACCCAGGCAGCCAAGCTGCACGTCGCCGCCTCCCATCACTACCGGCGTCCCGCGTAGCAGGCCGGTTTGCTGCGCCGTCTTGGCGGTCACTTGGCCCAGTAGCGTACCGGTTTCCTTCACCGGTGAGAGCAAGTCGGCACGCAGACCCGCCATGTCCAGCAGTTCCGGCCGCCAATTGCGGCTGACCAGATCCAGCATGCCGGTAGTGCCCGCGTTGGAAGGATCGACCGCCAGTTCGCCGCTGAGCATATTAGCCAGCCAGTCACTGATCATCGTCATGGTGGCGGCCTGGCGCTTAACGCCAGCGTCTGGCCGGAGTAGTGATAAACCTCTTGCTCGAAGGTGAAGTTATGCAGCTCTTTCAGTTCGCTGACTTCACGGCTGGCGCGGGCGTCAACGTTAGCGCAGGCCCAGATGGGCGTGCCTTTGCGGTCATACAGCACAATCCCCTCGCGCATCGAACAGCAGGCGATAGCGCGGATCTGTTGTTGGCGTGCTGCAATGACTGACGGATACATTGGCAAACCAGTTGCCAGTTATGGGCAAGATCGAACTCCATTGACCCAGGAACCCCCTCTACCGCCAAGTGCTGCCATTCCGCCTGGCCGTGCGCGATCTGGTTGCCCGTCAGATCAAAAATCACCGCGCGAATGCTGCCTGTTCCTGCGTCCAGTGCCATCAAATAGTTCTGCATAGTTCACACTCTCAGGGGGTCAGATCTTAACTATAGATGCCGCATCCTCAGGGATGCGGTGGCTGCGTGGCAACGATCTGTGAGCTGCGCTGCAAAATTGCCGCCAGAGAGAGGCAGCGGGTGTAAATCCGCCCTAGGGTTGGTTTATCGGCAAGGTTGAAAAAGGAGCAGTTATGCACGTTACGCTGGTGGAGATTAACGTTAAGCAGGACAGGGTTGACGAGTTTCTAGAGGTGTTCCGCGCCAATCATCTTGGTGCTATCAACGAGCCGGGTAACCTGCGCTTTGACGTACTGCGCGATGAACAGGTGCCGACACGGTTTTATATCTACGAAGCCTACAAGGATGAACAGGCGGTAGCCGCGCACAAGCAAACGCCACATTACCTGCTGTGCGTGGAAAAGCTGGAGGCTTTGATGACTGGCCCACGTAAGAAAACCACCTTTATTGGCATAATGCCGGTGACTTAAGCCAGGAAAAACATAACAATACGCTACGATCTTTAAGCTGTGAGGCAAGGATGACATTGCGCGATCGGTTGTTGGCGTTGCTGGTAGTGATTATCTGGGGGATGAATTTTGTCATTATCAAATACGGCTTGCAGGGGATGCCGCCGTTTTTGTTGGCCGGTTTGCGCTTCTTACTGGTGGCGTTTCCTGCGATATTCTTTGTGCCCAGGCCCAAACTGCCATGGAAATGGTTGGCACTCTACGGCTTGACCATGAGCTTTGGGCAATTTGCCTTTCTTTTTTGCGCCATCAAGGTGGGAATGCCTGCGGGGTTGGCCTCGCTGGTATTACAAGCGCAGGTGTTCTTCACGTTACTGTTGGGGATGCTGGTTTTTGCCGAACGGCTGCGCGTGCACCAGGTTATCGGAATGATAGTTGCCACCTTGGGGATGCTGTTGCTGGCACAGGCCAGCCTGCGCAATCAGGGAGCGTCTGCGGTGCCTCTGGCCGGATTAATGTTGACGTTGGGCGCGGCATTTTCGTGGGCCATCGGTAACCTCACCAACAAAAAAATCATGGCGATATTTCCACAACAGGGGATCTTACCGCTGGTGGTGTGGAGTGCGCTGATCCCGATTGTGCCGTTCCTGGTCTTTAGTGCGCTGTTTGACGATCGCCAGCAGGTGCTTGGCAGTTTGCTGCATTTGCAAATGAGCAGCGTAGCGGTGATCGTCTATCTGTCGTTTGCTGCCACCCTGTTGGGTTATTCCATCTGGGGCAGTCTGTTGGCGCGTTACGAAACCTGGCGTGTGGCACCGCTGGCGCTGTTAGTGCCTTTGGTGGGGTTGGCCAGCGCCTGGCTGCTGATGGGGGAGGCGCTGTCTTCCCTGCAAATTGGCGGAGCACTGCTGGTGTTGATGGGAATGGCGGTGAACACCTTCGGCCTGCCGCGTTGGCGAGTGGTTGCCAGAAAATAATCGGCGGCAGGGCAATTCCGTTCAATACTCTCTTGCTGCGAAGCGGCACGCTGGCACCTGTGAATTTTTTACAGGTGCTGAATATGACGCTTTATCTTTCTATGGCCACCTTTGCTCTGGCCTCTTCCATTACTCCCGGCCCGGTGAATGTCGTGGCGCTCAGCAGCGGGGCGCAGTTTGGCTTTAACGCCAGCCTGCGCCACGTTACCGGCGCTACGCTGGGTTTTACCTTGTTGCTGGTGTTGATCGGCCTCGGATTGCATGAGCTATTGGCGCTATGGCCGGGGCTGACGCGGCTGATCCTCTGGGCTGGCGTGGGTTTTCTGTTTTATATGGCCTATCAGCTTGCGGCTGACGACGGGCAACTGGGGCGGGGCGATCGGCAAAAAGCGCCTTCTTATTGGCATGGTGCGTTGTTGCAATGGCTGAATCCGAAGGCCTGGTTGGCTTCGATGGCCAGTATGGGGGCGTTTGTCGGTGACGGTGAGATGCAATTGCTGTGGCAGTTTGCGGCAATCTACTGCGTGATTTGCTACGTTTCGGTGGCCTGTTGGGCCTATACCGGTGCGATGCTCAGCGGCCTGCTGCAAAGTACGCGCAACGTGCAGCGTTTCAACCGTTTGATGGCGCTGCTTTTGGTGGCCAGCGCCTGCTACTTATTGGCCGAAGGGGTTTGATACTGGCCGGGTGTGGCCGCCAGCAGTTGTTTGAAGGTGCGCTGAAAGTACGCCTGATCGGCAAAGCCGCTTTCGCTGGCGGCTGCGGCGATGGGGAAGCCGCGTTTCAACAGCCGGTGGCCATACTGGATGCGCTGATTGACCAGATAGGCGTGCGGCGTCATGCCATAGCGCTTCTTGAACGCGCGGATCAGGTAGGAGGGCGACAATGCGGATGCCTGACAGATCGCCTCCAGCGTCAGCGACTGGGTGCAGTGGCTGCGGATAAATGCGGCGGCCGTTTCCAACTTGGGGTTGATCTCTAGCGCCGGGGCTGGTGCACTTCCCAGGCGCAGCGGCAGTTCGCTGAAGTAATCCACCAACGCGATCTGTTTTTCCAAGTAGCTGCGCAGCGGATCGATCAGCAAGGCGTAAAGGTGATTTAGGCCGTTGAATAAGATCGGATCCTGGCTGGCAATGGCAGTCAATGGGGTAAACCCTTGTTGCGTATTGCGCGCATTTTCCTGCTGTAAACTGGCGAGCCAATCGGTATCAATATAAAACATGATATAGGCCCAGCGCCGATCGCCAATCGGGTTACAGCCATGTGCTTGCTGTGGGTTGATGATCACCACGTCACCGGTTTTTACCTCCAGACGCTGTTCACCATTGAGGTAGCTACTGGTGCCAGCAGTAATGGCGCCGATAGAGAAAAACTCATGGCTGTGCATTGCATAACAAACTTTACGGCCGTCGGCGATGGCACGCGCTTCAACAAATGGCAAGCGTGCGTCGCGCCAGAATTGCGGGGAGTGATCGGCCATGCAGTTTTCCTTTGCTGCTGGGGAGGTGTGAACTGTTATAGCCTAAAGTGCCAGGGCAGGGGAATGAACATGTTAATCTTTGAGGCGTATTCTGTAAGCCTCTTTAAATTTACTGGATATAGGGAATGCGACACCATGAAAAAATGGACTCACTGGCTGACTCTGCCGCCGGTGGTGCTGGTAGCCTGCGCTGCGAGCATGTTGGGCACGCGTAGCCTGTCTGTTGAGGGTTGGCAGTGGCATCTTCCCACCCTGTTGGGGGCCACGGTGCTGTTGCTGGCCTCTGTAGCCATTACGTTCAGCGCCTGCCTGCATTTTTTCCGTGCAGGAACCACGCTGCATCCAGAAAATCCGCAGCAGGTTAATGCACTGCTGGTTAGCGGTATTTTCCGCTTCAGCCGCAATCCGATCTATCTGGGGCAGTTACTGCTGTTGGCCGCTTGGGCTGTGCTATTGGGAGGCATCGGTGTTTGGCTGTGGTGGTTACTGTTCTTTATCTATCTGCACAAGGTGCAGGTTCCGCGTGAAGAAGCGTTTCTCAGTACGCGTTTCGGGGCTGACTACGCGGCGTTTTGCCAGCGGGTGCGGCGCTGGCTGTGACGCTGCTCAGGCAGAAACTCCCCGGCGGTTTGCCGGGGGGAATGGATTACTCTTCGTTTTCGTTACGTGCCAGCAACTGGCGCTGATGTTCATCGCTGGCTGCCTGGATTTCGTCCAGTACCGAGCCGACATCGGCGCGTTTGTCGCTTTCGATAAACTTACCGGTCAGTTCGGTTTCCGGCGTCAGATTCCCTTCCTGATACAGCGCCCAAATCTCTTTAGCGTACTTGCTGCCCAGCAGTTCCGGCGCATATTGGCCGTAATACTGAGTCATATTGTTGATATCGCGCTCGAACATGCTTTTGGCATGATTGTTGGCAGCCGCGTCCACCACCTGCGGCAGATCGATAATCACCGGCCCGTTTTTATCCATCAGCACGTTGAACTCGGAGAGATCGCCGTGCACCAGGCCAGCGCACAGCATGCGCACCGCATAGTTCATCATCAGCGCGTGATCGTTGAGCGCCTGTTCAGGAGTTAAGGTCACGTCGCTCAGACGCGGAGCCACCAGCCCTTCGTCGTCGGTGATCAGCTCCATCAGCAGCACGCCGTCCAGACAGATGTCCGGCTGTGGCACGCGCACGCCTGCTTTAGCCAGCAGGTACAACGCATCCACTTCGGTGTTCTGCCAGGCTTCTTCCTGCTGCTGACGGCCGAATTTGGAGCCTTTGTTCATGGCGCGTGCATCGCGGCTGTTGCGTACCTTGCGGCCTTCCTGGTAGTGCACGGCCTGCTTGAAGTTACGTTTTTCGGCTTCTTTATACACTTTGGCGCAGCGGATCTCTTCACCGCAACGCACGATAAATACGTCGGCTTCTTTGCCACTTTTCAAACGGCGGATGACATCGTCGATTAAACCATCATCTACCAATGGCTGGAGTCGTTTTGGAATTTTCATGCAGCCTTGTACCCTATTTAGGCTCTGGTGTGAATGGTTTTGCTTATGCTGATACCGTATTTATACCCTTTATACTTCAAGTTGCTTGGGTGTTGGCCGCGCTCTGTCGCCCCTGTCACATAGTGGGCTATGCTCCTGGGGTCTCCAGTGCTTGCCGCCTACAAGCAACTCGAATTATTTTGGGTATAGACCAGAAAGGCAAAAGTGAGTTTACCGCCGGTATGATATCAAATGCTGCCACACCGGCCAGAGTTTACATTGATTCTGCCAATACCCACAGGCTGACGCTGCCACCATTGACCGGGAAGGCTGCGTTACCCTGTTCGTCGGTCATGATATCGTCCTGACGGTTACCGAGGAAGTCGCGCCAGGATTTATGCGCAAAATTTTCGCCCAAGGCGATAGTTTTGCTGCTTGCTACCCCGTTAGTCAGTATCACCACGCAGCCCGGGGCTTCGGCAGTGCCACTGCGGCTGAAGGCGATGCAGTTTTTATCGTCAAAATAGTCGATCTGCGCGCCGTTGGCAAAACGCTGGCGCGCCTGGATCAGCTTCTCCAACTCAGGGATGACGGGGAGATGGATATGATAATCATCGCCATCATCACCTTTGTCAGTATAACTGGCCCCGTACAAATCCGGATAAAACACGCAGGGAACGCCTTGTTCACGCAGCAGGATCAGGGCATAGGCCAGCGGTTTGAACCAGGGTTCGACCGGTGTTTCCAGCGCCTGCAACGGCTGAGTATCGTGATTGGCGACCATTGTCACCGCATGGGTCGGATCGGCGGCGGTAAGCGTATCGGTGAAGATCTGCGTCATATCGAACCGATCGCTCTGTTTCGATGCCAGATGGAATTTCAGGTGCAGCGCCACATCGAATAGCATGACTTTACCATCTATCAGTTCCAAATACTGTTGCAGCGTCGCCAGATCGTGTGACCAGTACTCCGCCACGATAAACAGATCGCGCTGTGCCACGCTGCGCACGTGATCGACCCACTCCTTAAAGAACCAGGCCGGGATATGTTTGGCGGCATCCAAACGGAACCCGTCGCAGGGCAGCGTTTCCATCAGCCAGCGTGCCCAGTATTTCAGTTCCTCGGCAACGGAGGTGTTGCGCAGCTCTACGTTGGCTCCCATCAGGTAATCAAAATTGCCTTTCTCGCCGTCAACCTGATCGTTCCAGCCGGTATCGCCATAGTCATTGGCGATCTTGAACACGCCTTTTTCTTGCGGTTGTTCGATGTAATCGACACCGCTGAAGCATTTGTAATCCCAGATAAAGCTAGAGTAAGCCCCTTTTCGCCCAGGGAAGGTGAAACGGGTATAGGCCAGAGCATCGATGCCTTCGTCAGCGATGTCGTTACGATTATTGGGATCGACCTTATAGACATGCACTAATTCTTTTTCATCGGCGCCGATTTTGTGGTTGAACACGACGTCGTGAATCACCCGTATACCCTGGTCACGCAGCACGGTGGCGGCATGAACCAGCGCCTGTTTATCACCGTATTTAGTGGCGCGGGTGCCTTTTTGCTCAAACTCACCTAAGTCGAACAGGTCGTAGCTGTCATAACCCACCGAATAACCACCGGAGGCCCCTTTATAGGCCGGTGGCAACCAGAGATCCGTGATGCCCAACTCGGCCAGAGCGGGTGCCCGTTCGGCGGTCTCTTGCCACAATTTACCGCCACCAGGGTAATACCAATGGAAAAATTGCAGCAGCGTGGTTTTTTTTGTCATGAGCCAGCATCCCAGTTAGCCAGAAAATAAGCGCGGTCAAAAACCGCTACCAGGCTTTAGCATGAGCTAATTTAGGTCAAAGGGGAATAAGCGCATGGCTACTTGGCAGAACCAGGTTATTACGCCGGGCGAGATAAGAGCATTTGCACCAGAGGTAAAGCACTCTTTATCTATATGGCCCACGCGTAATGTTATCTGACTTTATCGGCGGTATGTTGGCCCGCTTAATGGCGCTATCGCAGAGGAAAACATTTTTTCACGATGAAATCCAGAATTTTACTCTCGTTTTCAAGCATTTTATTGGGGATGGTTTTTAACAGTTCCTCTTTCTCCTTGGTTCTTACAAAGAATAGCGAGGTGTTTGAGAAAAAAGACGGTGTTACCAGATAAATAGAAACACCATCGTTGTACAGTTCCATATAGTTGCTACCGATAAGTGATTTCTTCTTTATGACTTCAGTGTATTTTTTAGTCAGAGTGGTGGTGAGAATACCAAAGTAATCACTTTTAAATTGCATTTCTAACGCGATTAAATCCTTATTCTGATCAAACAAGACATAAAAATTTCCGAGGTCTTCAAAAACGATGTCTCTACGTACATCCTTATTTTCGTTAGGTGAATCCTTGTAGACATTACCATTCAGGTCTTTATTAAAACCTATTTTTACGGCATTAGGGTGACTTTCTTTATATGAATCCTCCGTTGTCTGGCCAAATTTTACCGTAAGTGTACCTGTACTGACCGCACTTACGTCACCACAATAAAGGTAACTTAAGGAGAGAAGCAAAAGGGAGTTTAAAAAAAACCTCACATTCATAACAAAATCATATGGTTATAATGAAATTTAATTAATATTTATCAATTTTTGAAAGTGGCGCAATCAGAATGTTTGATACCACCAGTTCCACTATTTGGTTTTTAACTGCCCTATTATTTCGATTTAATCTGCTATACATTCTCCATTAAGTAATATTACTGACTAATGATTTCTGTTTAAGATGATTCTCTTTTGTCTGAATGAGCTTATCTATTTAGTTACGTTGGCATTAAAGATAGAGTGCTGTCAATATGGGGGTTTATAAAATAACGTTCCTCGGTGCCTGGTAACTTGTTTAATACCATTCTGATTGATTTCAGCGTCTGAATATTCCTTACGATAACCACTTGAGGTGCGCTAAAAATGGCGGCAGACCACTTTAATATGAAGCAGTATGGCTCGTCGAACTGTGAGCACCTTCACCGAACGGCCGCTGTCCTTGTGTAAATATACAACCCATTGATAACAAAAGAGCAACATGAACAGGGAGTAACGGGCATGATGTGGCACCCGATGGGAGTTTCTGCGTTGGTCACCCTGCTGGTGATCGCGCTGTGGGCGACATCCCGTCTGCCGGAATACCTGGTGGCGCTACTGTTTTTTGCCGCAGTCATGCTGTTACAACTGGCACCCGCCGGTGTGGTGTTTTCTGGGTTTGCCTCTTCGGCATTTTGGCTGGTGCTGAGTGGCTTTGTTTTGGGTACCGCCATTCGCTCAACCGGGTTGGCCGACCGGCTTGCCAACCGCATTTTGCCTCATCTGGCCGGTTCCTGGTTACGCTTGGTGGGCGGCGTGGTGGCGATCAGCTATGCGCTGGCGTTTGTCATGCCATCGAATATGGGGCGCATTACCCTGCTGATGCCGATCATTATGGCGTTGGCGGAACGCGCCGGGCTGGCGGAAGGCACACGTGGCCGCTTTGGTTTGGCACTGGCGGTGGGTTTTGGCACTTTCCAACTGTCTGCCAGCATCTTGCCTGCCAACGTGCCTAATCTGGTGATGAGCGGGGCAGCAGAAAGCACCTTCGGCATTCATTTCACCTATATTGCCTACCTGATGTTGCACGCGCCCATACTAGGGGTAGCAAAGGGTGTGTTGTTGACGCTGTGTATCTGTTGGCTGTTCCCTGCAACCCCGCAGAAAGTGGAGAAAATGCCGGAGCAGACCGCGCTCAGCGCGGCGGAGTGGCGGTTAATCCTGTTGCTGTTGGCCACGGTACTGCTGTGGCTTTCCGATCGCTGGCATGGTATCGCTCCGGCCTGGATTGGCCTGGCCGCTGCCTGTTTCTGTTTGTTACCGCGCATCGGTTTCCTGACCGGTGAGCAATTTGCTGCCGGGGCCAACATCCGCACCTGTATTTATGTGGCGGGTATCCTCGGGTTGACGGCGCTGGTGAGCCATTCCGGGCTGGGCGATTGGTTAGGGAATGCGTTGCTGGGCGTGATACCGCAAAATCCGGATCGGCCATTTTTCGCTTTTGCGTCACTGATTGGCATCACCACCATGCTGAATTTTGTTGTGACGGCCAACGGTGTACCCGCCTTGTTTACCCCATTGGCGCAGGTGTTGGCGGATGGCAGCGGCCTGCCGTTGATTACGGTGCTGATGACGCAGGTGATCGGTTACGCTACGCCGCTGCTGCTGTATCAGGCATCGCCGATTGTGGTGGCGATGGGCATGGGTAGAGTGCCGCTGCATGAAGGATTGAAGCTGTGCCTGCTGCTGGCGGCATTGACCTTTGGGCTGCTGGTGCCGCTGGATTACCTGTGGTTCAGATTATTGGGCTGGATGGGCTGAACAGAGAAGGGCGGTGGGATGGAAGTGCTACGTGCAGCGATTGAAAAACAGGTGCTCAGCCTGACCGGGCTGGCACTTGGCGGAGTCGATTTTGAGAACCCGCCCGGCGATCCAGGGCTGTTTGGCCCGCAGTCGGTCACCTGGCAGGTTCACAGCGACTTTACCTCAATGCTGTGCGGTGGCGTCAGCGCGCTGCTGCTACAGATGCTGCATCCGCTGGCGTTGGCCGGAGTCTGGGATCACTCCAATTTCCGCGAGGATATGCTGGGCCGCCTGCGCCGCACCAGCCAGTTTATCTCTGTCACCACGTTTGGCCCGACGGCGGAGGCTGAACGCCTGATCGCCAAGGTCAAAGCCATCCATTTGCAGGTCAAGGGTACGGGGAGCCATGGTGAACCCTATGCCGCCAGCGATCCCTATTTACTGACCTGGGTGCATGTGGCAGAGAGCAGCCGTTTTCTGGCTTCACACCTGCGTTACCGGAACCCGCATCTTTCTCTCACTCAACAGGATGAGTATTACCGCGAAGCCGCCCGCGTCGCCGAAGCCTTGGGCGCGCGTGAGGTTCCCACTTCCTGCGCCGCGGTGGCCGATTATCTGCAACAGATGCGCCCGCAGCTGGTCTGTGATGAACGCACCCTGGAGGTGGCACGTATTCTGTTGGCGGCCCCGGCTCCCAGTGCGCTGGCGCGGCCGTTTGGTGCTTTGGTGATGCAGGCGGGCATCGATCTGCTGCCTGATTGGGCGCAGCAGCAACTGGGGTACAATCCGGGAAATCTCAAACGGCGGCTGGTACGCGTTGGGATCCGCGGTGTCGGGCGGGTGTTGCGATCGGCGGTACGCAATGGCGCATACCCGCGGGCGTTGCGGCGGATGGCGAAAACGGCGGGTTAACGCGAGTGGCACTGAAACCATCTCGGCCAGCAGAATCTGTGCCACACCGCTATATTTGGGTATAGTGCACAGCATTATTCTGCGCCCTAATCTGATCGAGGTGATATGAACGAATCAACCTTACTTGCTGAAGTGAGTAATGAGAACCAGACACTGGTCGCAGTGGTTCAGCAAGACAGTCGTGCCGCCTATTTTTATATCTACCCTACGGAGGAACAGGATGAGCGTTTTCAGGTGCGGGCCTGCTGGCTGCGTAACCTGGGTCTTGCTCCCTTGCAGGAAGATCGCGCTGCGATGGAAGCCGGACAGCCACCGATGCTGGCCGCAGAGTATTGCCGCAATCCGGCCGGGGAAGCGCCGCTGGAGGCAGAAGGGCTGACGGTTATCTGGACGGAAAGCGATGATGGTGCCGCGTTGTGGTATCACGGTCAGTTACTGGCGGTGATACCGGGTTGGAGCCTGTATATCGATCACTCAGTGTGCTATTCCGCCAGTTGTATCAAAGAAAGCGCGCTGGTTTACCCGCTGGGTTGTGCCTCGACCAATACCCAATATGCGCTGGCGGATAATACCCGGCAGTTTTGGCGTAGCTGGCAGCGTGAAGAGGGCAACCCGTGGCCGAAAATGCAAAGTGAGTATCAGGCGCGTTACGCACAGCATTTTGGCCCTTCGGTGAAGTATTACGCTATCGATCAGGGCAAGTGGCCGCCGAAGGCCATCACCCAGCATGAGCGCGACGGTATTTACTATTTTCTGACCATCGGGGTCAGCATCCGCCCTATGCCGTGGGTGGAGATCCTGTTCAATGACGATGCCTCACAGTATCGCCGCATGGAAATGGGCATCGCCGTCGATGGGCAGTATTTGACCGAAGAGTATGCCATTCAGATGGCCAGTGCGTTGGCCGGTTTTGCTCACGTGCCTTGGGCGAAGCTCACCTGGTTTGGCGAAGGGCATACGCTGGTGTCTGAAGTGGCTCCGCTGGGCTATGAAGGTTATGTGCTTTCGTCCTCGTTTTACCCTGACAATGAGCGTTTGGTGCTCCCGCCGCAGTATGGCGATCCGGTGAATATTTTCTGGGCCAGCCCGGTGTTTGTCACCGAACGTGCACGGGCGCAGGCCACCCCGAACGGCGGGCACGAACTGGTGAACAAGCTGCGTGAGCAAGGGGTTGACCACATTTTCCGCCCACGCCAGCCGCTGGCGTGATCGCCTGAAGTGCAAAAATCACCAAATAAACCACCCGCCTAAGTGCCGGTGGTTTTTTACTTTCTGGCCGATCGTGATTTGGCATAGTATGAGGCAGGCATAAAACTAACGGAGAGGGTCATGAAATCAGCGCTGTTGATTATTGATGTGCAGAAAGGATTGTTTGTGCCGCCACCGGCTGAAGCCGATGCGGTTATCGCGCGAATTAACCAACTGAGTGAACGTGCCCGTCAGGCAGGGGTACCGGTGATTTTTATTCAGCACCAGACCGCGCATGACGAACTGCTGCATGGCAGCGACGCGTGGCAAATTCATCCCGATTTGCAGGTGCAAGCCAGCGATCATCGCATAGAAAAAACCACGCCGGATTCATTCCTGCGAACCCCTCTGGGCAAACTGCTGATTGCCAACGGCGTGACGCAACTGGTGATCTGCGGCTATTCCACCGAGTTTTGCGTCGATACCACCACCCGCCGCGCCGCTGGGCTGGGGTACCCGGTGGTGCTGGCTGCGGATGCGCACACCAGCCACGACAAACCGCACGCCAGCGGGCTACAGATTCGCGCCCATCACAACGCGACGCTATCGAATATTCAAAGTTTTGGCATCCCGATCCGCGCGGTTCCGGCAGAAGAGGTCCGTTTCTGATAATCGGCCAGGTCATTATGGAGCAGTCGCGTAGGGCTATTGCTCCCAGTTTCCCGTTGATCATACTTACTATGTTTTTTATCGATAAAAAACGCCAAGAGTTCAGGCGATGTGCTGTTGAATAGAATTAATCATCGACTGCTTGGCCGTATCGAGGTGGCAGTGTAACTCGCGGGCCGCATCCTGATCGTTGCGACAGATCAGGGCGCTCAAAATAGCCATATGCTCTTCAATCGCAATGATATTTCTTTGTTTGAGATCGGACTCGTCCCACTGGTAGTGAAAATGGAAGATCATCGAGATGATTTCCAGCGACTGATTGAAAAACAGGTTATTGGCGGCTGACAGGATCAGCCCATGAAAATCCCGATCCAGCAGGGAGAACAGACGGTAATTGTCGCTGATGGTATCGCGCAACTGGCGGTGGCGGCTCAATAACTCCTTGGCCTGTAACCAGCGTTCGTCATGCGCAGGCAGGTTGATAAAGCGTGAAAGGGCGTGGGTTTCCAGCATCTGGCGCAGTTCAAAAAGCTGCTCGGCATAGCTCCGGTCCAGCCTTTTCATGCACCATTGGCCGCGCCGCACGTTGTCGATCAGATTGTAGCGGCTAAAGCGCAGCAGGAACTCCCTGACCACCACCGGGCTGACGTTAACCGTGCGAGCAAGTTGCAGTTCGGTAAAGGAATCACCAGCCCGCAACTGCTTCTGATTAATCATCTGAAAGAAGGCTCTCTCAAAGACCTTGGCCTGATCGTCCAGAGAAGAGTTTATACATTCAAAGCCGTCTGCAACCTGGGGCATACGCAGGATCACATAGCTATCGTTAACCTTTTCCAGTACGCCCAACTGAGAGAAATAGGCCAGTGTGTGGCGCACCGTGGTACGGCTGATGTTGTACATCTCTGCCAGCGCGGCCTGGGAAGGCAGTGGCGAACGGATATGGCCTTGCACGATGCCATCAATCATCTGATTCACCACGTTCTGTCTTAAATTTTGTGTTCTGCTCACGCTGCTCTCGGCGGGGATGACTTTTTACGCATTTAAACCCTATTTAAACCGGTTTATTTTGTGCTGAATCACAAATACTTGCGATCGGGCAATCCTTCCCGCCGTTTTTCATTGATAACAGCTGCCAACTGAGCCGCTTCGGGGCAGAAATACCCAGTGGACGAGATTAATCACCGGTTGCAAGGAGCCACAATGAAACAGTTGAATCGCAAAGAATTTCCTGGCGCACAATATCCCGATCGTATTATCCAGTTTGGTGAGGGGAACTTTCTGCGTGCCTTTATCGACTGGCAAATTGATTTATTGAATGAGCACACCGGCCTCAATGCTGGCGTGGTGGTGGTTCGCCCGATCGACAGCGATCAGCCCCCTTCGCTGAATACCCAAGACGGCTTGTACACCACTATTATTCGTGGGCTGAACGAGCAGGGCGAAGCGGTTTGCGAACCGCGCCTGATTCGCTCCGTCAACCGTGAAGTGAACGTTTATCAGGATTATGCGGGTTACTTGGCGCTGGCGCGTGATCCGGCGATCCGCTTTGTGTTCTCCAACACTACGGAAGCGGGTATCACTTACCTGCCGCAAGACCGCTTTGCGGATGCGCCTGCGGCCAGTTTCCCGGCTAAACTGACGCGCCTGCTGTATGAGCGCTTCAGCCTCTTTGCAGGTGCCGCCGATAAAGGCTGGGTGCTGCTGCCATGCGAACTGATCGACTATAACGGCGAAACGCTAAAAGAGTATGTGCTGCGCTATGCGCAACAGTGGGAGCTGCCACAGGCGTTCAGCGATTGGCTGAATGAGTGCAACACCTTCTGTTCTACCCTGGTGGACCGCATTGTGACCGGTTATCCGCGCGGTGAAGAAGAGCAATTGCAACAGCAGTTGGGCTATCAGGATCGCTTCCTGGATACCGCTGAGCATTTCTATCTGTTCGTGATCCAGGGCCCGCAGTGGCTGGCGAAAGAGCTGCACTTGGATCAGTTTGATTTGAACGTGCATATCGTCGACGACATCAAGCCGTACAAAGAGCGTAAAGTGGCGATCCTCAACGGTGCACACACCGCGCTGGTGCCGGTGGCGTTTCTTGCCGGGCTGAATACCGTGGGTGAGGCGATGAGTGATAAGCAGGTGGGTGACTTTGTAGCACGTACCATTGCTGAAGAGATTATGCCGGTGCTCGATCTGCCGCAGGAAGAGCTGCTGCCGTTTGCCGAAGCGGTGCAGAACCGTTTCCGTAACCCGTTCATTCAGCACCAACTGTTATCCATTGCGCTGAACGGGATGACCAAGTTCCGCACGCGCATCCTGCCGCAATTGCTGGCTGGCCAGCAGAAGAACGGCGTGCTGCCAACGCGGCTGACCTTTGCGCTTGCGGCGCTGATCGCGTTTTACCGTGGTGAACGGCAACTGGGTAACTATCCGCTGCAAGATGATGCCCATTGGCTGGAACGTTATGCCACGCTGTGGGCCGGGGTGAAGCATCGTGATATCCCGCTAGCCACGCTGGTGGAAACCGTGTTGGCTGATGAAAACCATTGGGGGCAAAATCTGAATGCGGTGCCGGGCCTGACCGCAGCCGTGACCGCTAATCTGCGGGTGATTCTGGAAGACGGGATGCGCACCGCGCTGTACAGTCTCGGAACGCATTAATCGGCACGTCTCACACAGGGAATGGCGTTTAGCGCCATTTCCTGGTCTAAATCGCTTCTGCTTATGGAAATAGCGGAACCATAGGATTCAGGCCCAGTAAACTGTCCGTGGAAATCCGATTGAGAAACCCCTGCCGGATCCCTATACTGCCGCACATGCAAGGTGTGGCAACATCTACACCTCCCCGGTTGATAAGCTAAAGGCAATTCCATGATCAATAATGATGTGCTGCGCAGCGTGCGCTACATGCTGAGTATTAACGATGCGAAGATGGTTGAGATCGTCAAGCTGGACGGTTTTGACGTCAGTGTTGCAGCCATGTCGGCCTACCTGATCAAAGAAGGTGAACCGGGTTTTGAGCAATGCCCAGACGAAGTGATGGCCCATTTCCTCAATGGCCTGGTGTTCTTCAAACGCGGTAAGGACGACAAATTCCCCGCTCCTGAGGTAGAACTGCCGATCACCAACAATCTGGTGCTGAAAAAATTGCGTGTGGCGTTTGAACTGAAAGATGTCGACCTGCACCAGATTTTCACCGCAGTGGAGTTCCGTATTTCCAAGCCGGAGCTGAGCGCACTGTTCCGCAAACAAGGCTCCAAAAATTATCGCCCGTGCGGCGATCAAATGCTGCGTTACTTCCTGAAAGGGCTGACCCAGCGCATCCGCGGCGCATAATTTTCCGCATTGCTGAATCAGGCGCCTTCATTGAGGGCGCTTTTTTTTGCCCGTTCACCGCTTGCCCTGTCTTTTGCGCACTGAGGTTTTGTGGATCATCCTGTTTACGAGACGGGTTCAATGCTGAGCTTGGTTAGCTGGGCACTGGGTAGAACATAGCATGATGACTGTGGAATTAAGATAATAATATGACAACTGCGCCAGTGGATATTCAGCAAAAACTACACAGTACTGAAATAGAACAAAAAATACTCAAACGCTCAATCTACTGCACGCTATTTATTGCCAGTGCTGGGATTGTGTTTGGCATTGTCTGCGGTTCCATGTCGATTGTTTTTGACGGCATGTTTTCTGCACTGGATGCCGGGATGTGTTCATTATCACTGCTGGTATCGCGCCTGCTCGGGCAACCCTACAGCCGCCGTTTTCAGTATGGATTCTGGCATGTCGAGCCGCTGGTACTGGCATTTAACGGCAGCTTGCTGACCTTGTTGTGCCTGTACGCCTTTGTGAATGCCATCAAAGGGATTGCCGACGGTGGGCGCGAATTGGAGCTGGGCTGGGCGATGGTGTACGCCGTCACCGTCAGTATTTTCTGTTTCACGCTCTATTTTAAACAGCGTCGGCTGAATAAAAAGGTGCAGTCAGAACTGATTGCGTTGGATACCAAAAGCTGGCTGATGTCGGCGTGCATCAGTTCCGCGCTATTGGTGGCATTTATCCTCACCTGGCTGATGGAAGGCACCCGCTACGAGTACCTGAATGTGTATACCGACCCCTTTGCGCTGGCGGTGTTGACCCTGGTACTGATCCCGATCCCGATACAAACGGTCAGAGCGGCGGTAAAAGAAGTCTTGCAGATGGCTCCTGACAGCCTCGATTGCAAAATTGAATCCATTATGGCGCAGCTGACGTTGGAATATGGCTTCCTGGATTATTCCAACTACGCTACGCGCATGGGGCGCGGGTTGTTTATTGAGATCCACATCGTGATCCCTGAAAGCATGGAAGACAGCGGAATATACAAATTTGATCAAATCCGCGACAAAATTGCCGATGCTATCGGTGAAGATAGCCCTCACCGCTGGCTGACCATCTCTTTTACCCAAGATCCGAAGTGGCTGTGAGTGGCAGCGTTTTAGCCATATACCAGAGTTCAACCGACTGGCTGGCAGTGGTAAAACGGTTCTCACCAACGATCGCCATCCCCTGCCGCTGATAAAAGCGCTGAGCGGCAACATTGGTTTTCAGGACGTCCAGCCAGAGCAGGGTTTGCCTGCTTTCGATGGCCCGCCGTTGTACTTCGGCATATAAACGCTCGCCATAACCGCGCCCGGCAAATCCCGGCAGGAAATAGATTTTCTGCAGTTCAGCGCCGCGAGTGGCGGTTGCCGCCAGCGGGCTGTCGAGATTCAGCCGGGCGAAGCCCACTGGAGTTTCATCTTCATAAGCTAACAGCCAGCAAACCTGCTGGTCCTGCAAACTCTTGCTTAATGCAGAGACAGAAAAATCGTTAGCGAGAAAATCCGCCATTTCGCTCTGGCTATGCCAAAGCGCGCCGAAATGGGCGATATAACTGGCGATCCCAACGTCCCGCACGATAGTTAAATCAGCGAGTTGTGCCTGACGGACGGTGAACATAAGCGTATCCATACTAAGGGAAAGAGGGGGAATTATACCCTAATGCTTGTCAGTTACGGCTATCCTGTTCCCTCTACCACGGGGAAAGGGAGATCACGTCTTTGGTGCCAGTTGTCTATTTATGCAGCTTTGCGTTTAACTGACAGGCATTAGGCAATTATATCCTCGGTTTCCCTTCATGGCACTGAGCTGCGGTATCCAGCGGCGCAGAGATATGCCCCACCGCGTAGCACTGCGTCTGTGCATTACGCTGCTGTGGCAGTTGCTGCCACAGATGGAAACTAACCAACTGCCAGTGTGCCGGATCGAACGCCACGATGCTGGCTAAAGCCAATGGATTAGCCTGCTGTTGCGAGCGTAACAGGGTGAGATCGCTATAAGCAGCAATCGGCTGGCATTCCTGCGTGGCGTAACGGGCCTTAGCGAGATTTTCTGGCACCATCTTTACCACCCACGGCAGCCAATGGCTAACCTGTGGCCAACCAAACGCCTGGCTGACTCCCCGGAACCCGTTACCGGTCAGGAAATCACTCATCCCGTCGTTGCTGTTCCACAGATAAAACGGCGCATAGCGATTATCGTTGCCGTGCTCGGCTTTCAGCGCATAAAGGTAGGCTTTCATGATTAACTGCGGATGGTTATCCATCAAATGGCCAAAGTCAGCGATGCGCTGGCGGATAATACCCATATCGTAGTCGGCGGGCAGGGGGAAAGTGTATTGCATGGCGATCATGGCGGTGCTCCTGAAAACAATTGACCGCCACAGAGTGGCACGGCATCTTTGTCGATAAAATCGGTATTATTAAGATAAACGGTTCGAAAAATCAGGATGGTTAGCATGGGGCGAATAACCTTCGATCTCGACGACTTGCGCAGTTACGTGGCCGGCATTGAACTGGGCAGCTTTGCTAAAGCGGCGGAGCGCCTGGGGCGTTCGACCTCGGCGGTCAGTGCGCATTTGAAAAAGCTGGAACAGCAGGTGGGTGTACCGATCCTGCGTAAATCCGGGCGCGGCATGGTGATGACCGAAGCGGGCGAAACGCTGCTGAGTTACGCTCGCCGTTTGCTGGAGCTGAATGACGAAGCGGCGGCAGCGGTGCGAGGGCTGGATTTGCAGGGCCGTGTACGCTTGGGTCTGCAAGAGGATTTTGGTGAAACCTTTTTGCCGCAGGTGCTGGGCAGTTTTGCCCGTGCGCACCCGAAGGTGCGTATTGAAGCGCGCATTGCCCGCAATGCGGAGCTGATCGACTGGGTGCTGAAAGGGCAACTGGATCTGTCGCTGGCCTGGGACGGCGGGAGCAGCACGCCGTTTCAGCAGGATTTGGGGCAGCGCCTGATGCAGTGGATCGCCGCCCCCAGCTTTGATTTGGCCCAGTGGCGTGCCAGCGGTGAAGCGTTGCTGCTGGTGGTGTTTGATGCGCCTTGCCTGATGCGCAGCGCGGCGACCAATGCGTTGGATCGCGCCGGGATCCCGTGGCGTATCGCCTTTACCAGCCGCAGCCTTAATGGTA
>Ga0114969_10001633_pt1 | contig 18961 bp, 17 predicted proteins | sample M_130807_MF_Meta_FD_87316 | JGI IMG/M metagenome (GOLD analysis project Ga0114969, IMG submission 87316) | Freshwater microbial communities from Lake Montjoie, Canada to study carbon cycling - M_130807_MF_MetaG | ecosystem: Environmental > Aquatic > Freshwater > Lake | place: Lake Montjoie...
AGGTTCAAATCCAGTTGATTTGGAATGGGCTTGTGATGTTGCAATCCTTGCCACAAAACATCCAGGCATGAACCTCGACCAATTAATCGCTCGCGGTACCCAAATCCTTGACTGTACAAACTCGACCACGGGTCAAGCAGGAGTTACTTCACTATAGTAGTAATTATACGCTTTCACCTGTGCAAACTATTTCTCACTTCCCATTTTAGGCTATTAGATTCAACAAGCTGGCAAGGAAATATTCTTAAAAGTGTGGAAATTCATAAATATACTGGATTTCATAAGCCATAATAAGGTGTGGACTTTCAACGGAATAAAGGATTTGCAGACCGACTATTGTGGCGGGGCAGCTATTTTATTAAGAAAGTTATGCGAAGAGTTCTCGGGGCGTCTAAATCCACCAAGTGGTTATTGGATGCGAGTTGGGTGATTAGCAGGCTAGCGTTCGAAGCTAGCGGAGAAATGTTTGGAAATGAATTCCACAATGGCTCACTTGCGACAAGTCCTGAAATTTTAAAAACGATTATATCTAGTAAGAGTCGGGTCATTGATGTTGGTTGTGGTACAGGGCGATGGTCTCGAGTCGTTTCTGAATTTGATTGCGAAGTTTTAGGCATAGATTATTCGGCAAAAGATATATCTACTGCGCGATCGCTGGGTGGAAATGTGAGATATCTCGAATTTGACGCAACAAAGAAGATTGAGGATTTAGGTAAATTTGACTTTGTCCTTCTGATACACGTTTTGGAGCATATTGATAGTCCAGAGTTACTACTTAGGGAAGTAAGAGGTAACTGTTCAAAATTGGTTATTGAAGTTCCTGATCATGAGAGTAATGCATTGAACTGGACTCGCAGGAAATTAGGTAGATCCTATTACTCAGACGCTGATCATGTTCGCGAATACTCACTAGATTTAATCACAAAGCAACTTAAAGCAACTTCTTGGAGAGCAACCTTTCTATTACAAAAGGGTGGAGCTATATTTATCGTAGCGGAGTAGGAGCGTGTAGAAAAAGCAGGGCAACCACAAAGTAAGCAGCGAATAACTATTCTGGTTTCCTCTTCATCTCTCCAGAAATATCATTGATTATTGTTGATAAATTACGCTTGGGAACCCAACCGACCAGTTGCTTAATCAATTCAAGATTTGGCACACGGCGTTCCATGTCTTCAAACCCATCACCGTAGGCCTGGGCATAGGGTATGTGGACGATCCGACTCATTGATTTAGTTTCATCAATAATCTTTCTAGCCAGGCCGTTAATTGAAATCTCAAAATCATTTCCAATATTTATCACTTTTCCAATTGTGTTATCTGCGAAGGCAATCGCAATCACAGCATCAACAACATCATATACATGGGCAAAGCAACGAGTTTGGTGGCCATCCCCATAAATTGTAATCGGCTCATTAGCAAGCGCTGCCTTAACGAATCGAGGGACAACCATTCCGTAAGCACCGAGTTGACGAGGTCCGACTGTATTAAAGAATCTAACAATTCTAGTCTCTAACTGCTTTTCAACAAAGTAAGCGAAGGCTAATGATTCATCAATAGCTTTAGCTTCACTATAAGACCAGCGTAGAGTCACAGGGCTTCCAAGAATGCGATCGTCGTTCTCTTTGAGAGAGTCTGAAATATTCTTTCCATAAACCTCGCTACTGCTTGTTAGGAAGACAGGAGTTTTTGTTAGATGTGCCGCCTCAAGAACGTTTTCAGTTCCTCGAATATTCGTTAAGAGACTTGCTAAAGGCTTATTTACAATATTAAATACACCAACCGCAGCAGCAAGGTGGAAAACGTAATCGGCGCTCTTGACTAGAGGGTTCAAAATATTGGCATCTAATATTGATCCCTCGATTAAGGTGAAAACATCTGAGTCCGCCAGGTTGGTTAAATTCGACTTAACCCCAGTCGAAAAATCATCGATAGCTGTGACGGCATGGCCATCTTTGATTAGGCGCTCACATAAATGGGAGCCAATAAACCCAGCCCCGCCAGTGACCAATATCTGCATTGGGTCAGTCTAGTCCAAATATGAGTAGGACACATTTCCCACCGAAGTCGAGATGCTCCAACTTCAAAATGAGAATTGCAAACCCACACGTCAAGATTCCTACTAAAGTCCCATCAGTCTTGCCTGGCGATCAAAATCTGGGATATTTTCACGGACTTCCTCGAAAGTGCCTACGGCCAGGATCTTACCCTCAGATAAATACACCACCATGTCGGCGTTTCGAACTGTTGATAATCGGTGGGCAATCATCACAATGGTTGTTGAACCGCGTAGAGAATGCATTGCTTCGGAAATACTTGTTTCTGTTTCTCCATCGAGAGAACTGGTTGCTTCATCCAATACCAATAGATGAGGGCGAGTAAACATTGCTCGTGCAATACCAAGGCGTTGGCGTTGCCCCCCACTTAAATTAGCTCCACGTTCACCCACTTGAGTATCTACTCCGTGTGGCAGCCCTGCAACAAACTTATCTAGATGTGCAACTTGCAGGGCGCTCGCGACCAATTCATAAGTAGCGGTTTCGGGCGGGTAACCTAGGGCAATGTTCTCCCGGATTGTTCCGGAGATAATTGCGACATCTTGAGGAACATAAGAAACCGCTCCAGGCCACTTAGCAACAGCCAATATCGGAGGAAGTCCGGAGACAAGGACACGTCCTTGGTCTGGATTCAATACACCCAATAACACATCGATGAATGTAGTTTTCCCGGCACCTGATGGACCAACAAAGGCAACTAATGAACCAGATGGAATCGAGAGGGTTGCTTCGGAGATTGCCGGAGTCAGCTTATTTGGATAGGTAAGCGAGATATTTGAAACTTCAATATTGGGGACGAATCCTATATGGAGAGCATCAACATCATCATTTACGTTTTCGATTATCGGAGAATTTCCTAATGAAGTGATAAGGTCAAGAGTTGGCGCCGCGGCACTTAGACTTCCACGAATTTGTATTAAACCCTGTTGAACGCGCAAAACTGCTGGAGCGATACGAGTTCCAGCGGCAAGAAATATCGCTAAGGTTGCAACAGCATGTGCGGCATCTTGTATTATAAATTGGGCTGCTCCGATTAATAGAGCGCCTATAACAACCGCTGTTTCAATTACATACTTACTTACGTATGGCATGAATGCGGCCTCTGCAGAAACGTCGGCAAGGTCAAATCGTAATTGTCCAATTTTTCGCGCATAATAATCCCTACGGTTACGCACTACCGATTCTCGATATGAACTAAAAACCTCGACAATTTTCTCATTACTAATAATACTGAACTTTGAATTCTTGAAGCCTAGTTCACTTGCCCGCACATGCATAAACCGATACAAAAAATATGCAATCAACGAAAATACAAGCGTGGTAGCAATTGCCGTTATCGGGTCGACGGCAAAGAGCCCAACAGCCATCACCACTAGTAGAGATAGATCCGAAACCATAACGATACTTGTAGCTAAAACTTGCAAAGTTATAAGTGCCACCCCGCTAGTTACCGCATAGAGGGTTTCCTGCGTTGTACGCGATTGAACTATCAATAAAGGCTTCGAGAGCAAGCGCGAAATCAAAGTTGCTGAAATACTTGCTCCTCGGCGGCTCAAAAAAAAGAGAATACGGCGCGTAAAAAAGATTGACAGAACCGTACGTCCGACGAGCAGCAACACGGCCCCAACTCCCAATACGGTTGCCTGGGTTTGGAATGATGATTCAGAAATATGTAAAAACTTCAGTGCTGACCCAACTCGATCCCCCGGCGCATTAGATTGAAGACCTGTTACTGAAAGCGCGCCGAGAAGCCCAATTGCCACCACACCCAATAAATCTAATGCCCCCATGCACATTTGTAAGACGGTGACAGCTAGGACTTTTTTCTGATCTGTTCGAGACAATACCCCGAAAGATCTTCCGAAAGCACTCTCTTTGCAGCGTTTCTGCAAATTACGCAAAAATACTCCACTCATTGGTGTCCAGAAGTGGCCATGAGAATAACCTTAGCAAACTCCACTAGATTTTTCATTCAAAAGGAAAGAGTACTACTCTTACGTGGTGAATATATACATGGTGGGAATCACCGAGATAGTTGGCTCTGCCATTTCGGTAGAAGCAAAGGCACGAGAATACCTCGTCACGGGCAATTCTTCTAAGGAATTGAACCTTACTAACCGTAAAGAAATTTTCTGTGCTTTGGCCGGCTTAAAACCTGATAGCTTGACAAGTTTTGCCTTTTTAAGAAGAAATTATCACGATTTTGCTAGCGGCCAACTAGATTGCATCCTGTGCGTATGTTAACGCGCACTTACAAATTAGTTAGATTGATCCCTCACATTAAAATATTATGAAAACCTATATGACTGGAGCTACTGGTACAATAGGGAAACATATTGCTGATAATGTGCGTAAAATCGAAATTGATTTAAATAAGGATTTCGTACTCCCACTAGAAATTACTCCTAAAGAGGAGTTTACATTTATACACCTAGCGGGCAAAGTTGGAGTTGAGGCAGTTTCTCGAGACATAGATCTTGCTTTTAAAGTTAATGTTATTTCATCTCGCTTGCTTGCAGAAGAATGTATAAAAGCGGGAGTTAAGAAGTTCATTTATGTTTCAACTTCACATGTTTATCAACAGAGCAATGAATTGTTAGACGAAAATTCTCCGGTAAATCCAACAAATGTGTACACTAAACAAAAGAGAACAGCAGAACTTGAAATCATCGATGCATTTAGGACTAGGCCAGAGCAATTAGTCATAGCAAGAGTATTCAGTGTTCTTGACTGGGGTACCGCAGAATTCACGCTTGGAGGGGCCATATTAAAATTATTGAAAGGAGAAATTTCGAACCTCAACGCTGGCAAGGACTTAAGAAATTTTCTGACTCCTAGGAAAGTCGCAAATATTTTGACGGAAATTGCCACAAATACTCACCTTTCAGGTATCGTAAATATCTGTAGTTCAAACACAATATCGGTTGCCGACGCAGCAGGTAGGATGCTCGAAGAAGCCGGTAGACCCGAACTCGCACTAAAAATAATGTCTGAACACTCTTTGAATCCCATTGTAGTTGGGAGCAATCAAAAATTGAAGATGGCAATACCTAATTTAGATCTACAATGGGAACCGTCGAAACTAACTTCTTAAAATGCTAAAGAAAATAAAATTTAAAGTGACCGTTCTAAGGAAGTAGGATAGATAGAAATTAGCTAGCCGCCAGGATGACTGACACCATACTTTTTCTTTGGAATAAGCAGATAATTTAGCAAGTGCTTAATTGCGAAAAAAAGATGTCCATCTTTAACTTGCGTCTTAAAGAAACTAAATTCAAGATATCTAATCAGCTTTTTGCATTCAATTCTCTCAGAATTATCAATTTTCTCACGAAAAATCTTGCTGTAGGCTAATTCGAGTTCTCTAATATTTTGCGAAACATTCTTGCTCATATTATTCGGATGTTGTCTATAACGAACCAGCGGTTCCTCTACATAATCAAATTGAGTCAAGTCGGCTGCACGTCTAAAGAAGTCCCATCCTGAAGAACTATTTAAGTTCTTATCAAAACCCTCAAGATTTTCAAATAGTTCTCGTGTCATTAAAGATGAACTTTCCCCACAAATTACAATACTTCTTGCGGGATAGTCAATAAAATCTCTGGATCTGTCACCTCGGTGTGAGGGACACAAAATTTCAGATACATATCCCGGAGTTTGCGAAAAGGTGCTAACTCCGCAGTAAATTAAATTCACATCAGAGTTAATAAGCGCCATTTGCTTTTCTATCTTTGTCGACTCCCAAATATCATCAGCATCTAGAAATGCCAAGAAACTACCCGTAGAGCTAGCTGCACCATTGTTTCTAGACATAGCTTGCCCTAGATTTGGTTGATCTATAAGTCGAATTGACTGAGAATAGGTAGCAAGAACTTCCAACGAGTTATCCGTTGATCCATTATTGACCACGATAATTTCTAGATTATCGTATGTCTGGTTTAGTACACTTGTAATAGAATCACTTAGATACTTACCATAATTATAATTAGGGATTATTACAGACACTAAAGGCGATTTCATTACTTCTCAACTCTACTAGAGATCAAACTGAAATATTTCTTTGCCATATTCTCTAGCGCATACTCTTGAAGGAATACAATCGGGTAATATTCTCTCGGGACGTCAGCCTCCTTTATTTTGAGCAAAGCTGACAAAATACCTTCAACACTTTTATAATCCACAATCTGAACATATTCGTCAATATTATGCAATTCGTGAACAACACCAGATTTAGTAAAGATACATTGGGGACCTGCTAAAAGTGATTCGAGATAAACTAGTCCAAAGGATTCCACATTAGGACTCGTTGGAACATGCAGAAGGACATCCAAACTACCGAGAAATTTATCAATTTCGTCAGTTGCTTTGACTTCACAGAAACTTCCCATTGGTAACCTTTTGGTTATCTCTTTAATTCGAACACTATCATCTGCCTCAGCCCCCGCTAAATAAAAAGTTGCGCCAGGATCAAATTCTAAAAATTTCTCGAAGGCTAAAAGAGCGTAAACAATACCTTTCAAACTTGTTTGCCTCGAAACCATGCCTAATTTAAGGGGAAAAGTGGCTGTAGATTTGCTAGCCCTACTGTTTCGCCATTGAGAAAACTTAGCAAAGTCAATCCCATTAGGTATAGGTCGGATCTTCTTGAGAGGTACAAGTTCAGTTTTATGGATTAAGTCTTGGACCAATTTTGAAACGGCTACTACTTCAGTTGACATCAAATTCAAACAAAAATCGATTAGGTAGAATTTCCACATTGAAAGCTTGTGGTGGAAATTTGAATGGTGACGTATAAGAATTCTGCCCCTAGATTTTAATATGAATGCAATCGGCAATCCTACAACTGACGCCCATTGCCCACTAAAGATTACAGTTTGAGGACGTCCAAGAACTAAACTCTTGACCATCTTTAGAAAAAAAGCTCCCTTTTGAAAATTCCTCCCGGGTTGGATGACTTCAATTACTATTTTTCGCGAGGCTAACTCCTTAAGTAGTGACGCATTATGGTTTCCATAAAAAATGACTTGTACATCGAGTAGGTGCAAAAAACAGATATCAACAATAGCCAAAAGTTGGTCGCTCATCTCAACATCAGATAAAACAAATAGAACTGAATGCTTTTTGGACATTTATATCCTTAATTGACAATTTACTATCCCCAAGATACCTTACACTGGATGAGGGTTGGTATGAGACGACTGCAAAGAAGTATTGCTGATAGATACGTTTATGGCAAGAAAGTTCCCAGGGCTTTATTTTGGATTCTACAATTAGTAACCCCTTTTGTCCCAGAATTGAAAAATCATCTGCTCTATCGATTAATTTCTTTAGATTTTGCAAAAAATCAAATTACACTTCCAAAAGTACAGAATAGGCTACCTAAAATTGAAGCGGTCATCGCACTTCATCAAAAAGATCTAGATTTATTTTCAATTGTGCTCGAAAGTATATGTCGACGTTCAATGAATCCAATCACGAAAATAACAATTGTAACACAATCTTGTGTGGAAGAACAAGTAAGTCAGATTATAAGTGGACTTGAAAAAAATTTTGTGGGAATTCTGTTCCTAGTTATATCAGAGGATAAATTTCTTGATAGATCTGTATTGGATGCATGTTCCGAATTTGGAGTTCTTCGAGGCTGGCTATTACAACAGTGCATTAAGCTAAAAGGCTCTGTGGATTCAGATGCTTCCGGAATTCTTATGCATGACACTGACACTATATTTCTTGAAGATATTTTATGGTTAGATGAAGAGTTGAAAAGTTTTATCTGGGCTACCCCGCACTTGAGTGGCTTTAAGGATGCTTTTAGTGATTCATTTCCCACGATACATATGTCAGAAAACCCTTTTGGTCATTGCGGCCATTCACTTCTTTGCAAACCCTACGTTCTACGGAAACTCTTTATCAAAATCAGTAATGAAATACCAAAGTATGCCAATCTTTGGACTGACCTAGATCCAAATGATCGGCTACCCACGGCATTAATTAATGACGTTTTAGTGGAATTGCTGTGGCGTATTGGCCCAAATAATGCGGACTATGAACTGTACTCAAAGTACGCAATAGTGGAACAACCTGAATTCACAATCTTGAAGAGATTTAGTAATTTGTCATTATCCAGGAGTTCAATCAACGAAGACAATAGAGTAAAAAAAATAATGGATAAATTTAGCCAAAAAGTTTCATCTATTTCATTTCACGTACATGAACCTGAAACTCACGAAATCGACTGGAAATTGCGTTTGTAAACATTCAAAAAGAGATAGTCCACCAGATAATTTATGACTAAAAAAGGAATCATTACTCGCCAAATTATCTTAGCTTTGAGGATCGAATTGATTAGAAGCAGAAAATCACTACTTTTCTCTAAACCTATCTCATATGATACTTTTTTGATGTACTTTTTCCCGAATGAGTTGACACTATTTGACATATTGAGAGAAGACAATGAACTTAAAACCCATAGTCTTTCATTTTCAGCCAGGTTTGCTAAATCCTCATCTATGCCACTAATTCTTAATAAATGACAAATTTTGGGAATATAGTTCCAATAATTCGTTTCCGAAGGCATGCTTAAAGATTTTTTTTGAAAATTATTCGTACGATAGACAATCACTTTGCTAAATAAATTATATCCCATACCTTTCTCAAGTAGTCGAAACCACAGATCAGCATCTTCTGCATAGACAAACTCTGTCCGATAGCAACCGGCTTGAATTAGGTCAACCTTACGCATTAAGACCGCAGGGTGTGCAAATGGCGATTGTATCTGCCAGCCCGAACTAATCTTTCTTCTACTCATCGGATACCAAGTACGGTTAAAGATCAATTTATTATTTTGATTAATTAGAATTCGCTGCCCCCCAACAAGCGCAAAATCCGAATTTCTCTCAAGGAATTTCACTTGCTTCTGTAAGCGATTTGGAAGCATTAAATCATCAGAATCCATGCGTGCTATGTATAGCGACCCAATAGAGTTCTCTATTCCTACATTCAGAGCGGAAGGAATTCCTTTTTCTTTAATGGTCAATACTCTGATTCTAGAGTCAAGTGCTACCCATTCCTTAATTATTTTGTCTACCGCCGGGGATATGTTATGTGCGCAAATTATTAGTTCCCAGTTATGAAATGTTTGTGTAGTTATACTTCTGATACAGTTGGATATTGTGATTCGGTCGTCAGAGACTGGCAAAATTATACTTACAATAGGATCTGGATTTCCGTCTATCTGTGGAAAATTTTTTTCTCTCCCTTTCATCATCTACTGAAACCTTCTAAGTACCATGTGCCCAAAACTTAGATGCATATCCTCCACGATTTGCATGTCATTAATATCGCAATGAAAATATGATGTACTTAATTCAATCAATTTACCTCCATCAAAGCCGATCAAACCAACAACTTCTATTCCTAACTTTTTTGCCTGGACAGCAGCACTCAGAATATTCGTCGAGTTACCTGAACCTGAAATGCAAATAAGAATTGGTTTTAATCCCATATAGTTCTCAAGCTGGTTCGCATAAATTTGATCATAGGACACATCATTTGCCAGTGCGGTTATCGTAGCTATGTTGTCTGAGAGACAAATGGCTCGAATCGGTGAGTTAGTTTTCTCTCTCAAACCCTTTGCCCAATCATTCACGAAATGAGAGGCAGTTGAAGCACTTCCACCATTTCCAGCAGTCAATACGAGTTGTCCATTAATGAGTGCTCTATAAATTCTGTCGATACATAGTTCAAGTTTAACTTGATCGACATTTAACCATGCACGAGTAAGTTTACTTATATATTCTGCCGCAAGCATCAATCTACCGTCCCATCTGTTGAACCTTTGGTCCAGAGTTAGCTAACTTTATTGGAAATGCTCTAAAATCCTGAGATATTGACGCATTAACATATCCATGATTCTCTGGTTTTACCAATATCGCAAAAAATCCGCTAGCGCCTGCGCCCAACAATTTACCACCAAAGATATGGGGTTGCTTTACAAAATCAATCATTTTAACTAAATTATGGTTTTCAAAATCACCATTCAGTTTAGACTTAATTTCCCAACCTAGAGTCATTAAACTACCTAGTTCCGCTAAGTCCCCACGCGCTAGAGATTTCTTTGCCAATGTAGCGAGATCTGCAAGCTGCGTAGTTAAACTTTGAGAAATAACATCCTGCATTATGAGATTGGATTGAGTCTCAAGAATTCTATTCGCATTCCGAGGCGCTTCTAGATGGAAGAACATTAGATTATTGTTCAATTTCCTTAGTATATGTTCATTTCGTTTAATAACCCGTGAAGAAATTCGATTCACATCCACAACATCTTTATGAAAAGTAAATTCATTTAAACCCCCTATAGCCGAGGCAAATTGGTCTTGCCTGCCTATTGGTGAACCTGCCATGCCTATTTCAACTTCACAGGCTTGTACGGCAATTTCATGTCTCGTAACTCTCTTACCTTGCATCGCATATAACCCAAAAAGAAGTGCTACCGTAAACGCACTTGATGAACCGAGGCCAGTCCCACTTGAAGGAACATCTGCAATTGATGTGATCTCTAAAGCGGGTCCACGCCAATCGACTTTTTTGAGGCACGACTTAACCAAGATATGATCGATAGATTCAATAGAATCTACAATTTCTAGTTTACTGTAAGCGATTCTATACTTGTTCGAAAAACTATGATTGAGAGTTATGTACACTCGTTTATCAATTGAAGCCGACACCACACGTCCAATACTGTGGTCGGTAAAACTCGGCAAATCTGACCCTCCGCCTACAAGGCTAAATCTTAAAGGAGCAGATGAAACTATCACGCGAGAACTCTAATCTTCACTCTTGGAAAATGCATGTGGCTCGACGCAAAAACCATTAAAAAGCTCAGTGTGACTACAATCGTTGTTTTTAGAGCTATTAACCAGGTGAATCCAGCGGATTCCAGCCCGCTCTGCGGCCACCAAATCTGAAATCGAATCACCAATCATTAAAGCATTGTTCGATCTTACGTGAAAAGAGTTTAGAAGATTAATTAATAAACCTGGTTGAGGTTTACGGCACGAACAAAATGTCTTGAGTTCGACAATCTCTCCAAGAAAGCCTGAATCTGGATGATGAGGGCAGATTGCCCAAAAATCAAATTTCTTATTTGAGCCAAGAATTTTCTTTTCAAGATGCTTGTTTATGATTTCGAGAACCTCATTACTTACTTCACCTCTTGCAATGACGGGCTGATTAGTTACTACACCAAAATAGTCAAACGTTCTCATTAGGTTATGTACCAGTTCTATCGCCCAAGAAGTTAAGCTGATTTGGGAGATGGAACTTATGTGTCCATTACCTATATTCAATGTTCCATCACGATCGAAAAATACAATTGAACGTGAAGTACAACCTTCCTGACCTAAACTTTCTTGACTAAATTCTTCTAAGCGTCCAATCGTACCGAGGTCCCGGATGACTCCCTGATGAAAAACTCCAATTACTGAATGTGTATTTAGGGCAGTCACAAGAAAATTCTCCGTGAAGTCACCCGTGAAACCCTGAGGGAATCCATCCAGCGTCTTACGATCCAGAAAGAAGACTCCAGCAGACGCAATTGGATCAAGCACGCTGTTCTCGTGTGGGTATTTATGTATTTTAGCAACTCTATTAAAGTTACTAATTTCTATCAAGTCACTGTCGTGTGGGTGATCTGTGAATTTAACTAGTAAGCAAATTTCAGCTTTGGATTTCTCAAAAAATGTAAAGACACCACCTAAATTCGTGCCAGAAACAAATAAGTCACCCATCAAGAGTGCGAATTTATTGTTCAACAAATGGCGAGCATTCAATAATGCTCCAAACGTGCCGAGAGGTTTATTCTCAACGGAAAAAGTAGTCTTGATATCCATTTTAAGACCACGAATGACCTCAATTATTTTAGAAGATTCATTTCCTAAGCAAAATATAATCTCGGTAAAATTCTCTCTGATTGCTTCTCGAATTAAAACTTCCAAAATCGAAGTAGTACCCAGCGGTAACAGGATTTTCGGTGTGTGAATACCTTCTCTAGCCAATCGGCTCCCAACCCCACCGGCAAGGATTACAAGCTGTTTTTCTGGCAATTTTTCCAATTTATTCCTATACTACTTGGCTAAATAATTGCGGGCAGGTATAACTAATTGAAATATGATCAAGCATGTCATGAATTGCTCTATGTACTGCATAAGAACTACTTTTAGAATTATTGAGGAAATCCTTCTTCATTCTATCTACATTCATCCTCGAAGTCACCACATCTCCTGGCCATCCATGGGGTGTGAATCCATACTCTATGCGGAATTTCGTTGGAAAGTGGATTTGCAATAGTTCAGCGATTTGTGAAACTCGCATTCCATCATCCCCAGGACCGATATTATATAAACCAGTCTTTTGATTATTGAATGCTTCGATCATAAAATCTACAAGAATACCAACATGGAGATAAGTTTTTGATTGAGATCCATCCCCAAGAACCTCTAAAACTTCTGGAGAATAGATAAGTTTTTCTATAAAATCATGTAGAACCCCGTGGGTAGACGGCATTCCGACAATATTAGCAAATCGAAAAATAGTTAAAGGAAAACCCATCCGTTCGGAAGCTATTGAGAGAATATTTTCACTTGCCAGCTTCATTGCTCCGTAATAAGAAATCGGAGTGCAAGGAGATAATTCATGGCTATACTTATGACTTATTAAGTCTCCATAAACAGCAGACGTGGATGCAAAGAAAATGGCTGATATTCTTAATCCATCGATTAAGGAAACAAGTCCAATCGTAGACCCTAGTGTGACATCGTAGTCTAGTTCTGGTCTAGTTGCACTTGATTGGATATCAGAATTTGCAGCCAAATGCCATATTACTATTTCATAATTCTTGTAGTTTTTATGGAATAAATCTCGTGCTTGCTGACTCGATATATCCATATTCCAAATTTTATAATTTGACGAGCTATGGCGTTGCTCTTCAATGTCACAGCGCCCCATGAGATTATTGTCTATAACAACAATAGGGACTCCCTGAATTAGAAGTTTGTCAGTTAGTACAGACCCAATGAAGCCTGCTCCTCCGATAACAAGATGCAAAAAGCTACCCGACGCGTCAGTAGATGTAGTATTCACGCAGTAATAGTAGCAGTTTAAAGAACGGAGCAGAGAATTTGATGAACACTGCGTTAACCCTAATCGTAACTGCGCAAAAATGAAGATTAAACTTCAAGGCGGGCTTGGCAATCAGTTATTTCAGTATGCTTTCTTACACAATTTTCTTCTTTTAGATCCGAACTTAAATTTAACGTTTGACACTTTACTGGTTCAAGATCACGAAAATATTGACAAGTTAATTGTAAAATGCAATCCTGCCGTGTCATGGAAGGAAAACTCCAAACAAACTAGCCGGATAATTCTCATGGCAATTCGATTTTTCGCAAAATTGAAATTAGTAAATATTGGGGGACTTGTTCCTATTGCTCGCCAAAGAGAATTGCACGAAAAGTCTGACTTTACTTACTTTGCAGTACAGAGAATTTCAGTCAAGGATGGCTTGACCGTGAAGGGACATTTTCAACATTGGAAGTACGTTGAAAATATTTGGCCACAGATTGAAAGTGAAATATTTGCCACATTAGCTGAAATAAATTTAGATAAAAAAATGATAGACCTTTTCAATTATCCCACAATTGCAGTCCACATAAGGGGCGGTGATTACTTAATCCCCAAAATAAGTGAAATATACGGGCAATTACCTTCTGCCTATTATAGATTAGCAATTGAACTGGCAATGGAGCAATTTGATTCTCCGGCTAATATTATTGTTCTGACAAATGACCTAGTTTTGGCAAAGAAAACTATTTCTGAAACTGAATACCCTTCAGTTATTTTCCTGGGACCAGGAGAATTTTCGGCTTGGCAATCTCTAAAAATAATGTCCTTAGCAAGTGTTGTCGTTTCTGCTAACAGTACATTTTCTTGGTGGGGCGGATATATTTGTAGTAAACGAGGTGGCATTGCCTTCACTCCACAACCATGGTTTTGTTCAAATATCGCTAAATCCGAGAGTGCTCTTTCACACCCAAATTTTCATAGAGTGACCAGTGGGTATAGAATGAATAAATGAAGACTTTATTTAAACTTTCAATACCGCATAAAGTGGCATTTTGGTTGAGTTGGAATGGCTTTCGAGGTTCCAGTATTTACTGGTCAATTGCCTTACTATTTTCTAAATTTTTTGAGAATAGACAATATCAACTACCAAGCGGATTCATTTTGAAAAGTGATTCAAAAGATTGGACTTCTCGCACCATCTATCAGGGTACTTATGAACGTGCATTGATTAAGTTTTTATATTCATATCAATTCTCAGGCATGTACATAGATGTTGGAGCAAATATTGGTTCCACTCTTTTTTCGGCATTATATGAAAACCCAGATGCTACTTACGTCGCCTTTGAACCCTCAATTCAATGTCATGAGGCACTTCAAGTGTTACAGAACAATTTACAACAAGTTGGAAAGATTGAGAAGTGTGCTGTTGGTAGTCATAGTGGCTTTGGAGAATTGTTTGGATCAAATAACTTAAATCATTCTGGAGCAGCATCTCTACTTAACTTGAGAAATTCGGTTCCTTCCCAAACGAAGGTAAAAATTATTTCACTGGACGAGTACTTATATAAACAATTTGGTACTCTTGATTTGAATATTGCAATTTTAAAAGTTGATACGGAGGGCTTTGAGGAGGAAGTAGTTGCAGGGGCAATTAACACGCTAAAAACTAGTCCTGTCGGAATTTTAATTCTAGAGATTAGCCCAAGTTTTAGCGATACAAGCTGGGTTACCACTTTAAGTGCCACCCTTGGTTCAAGATACACCTGGTTCGAATTAACAGAAAAATCTTTTCTCAAGAAAAAGCCATATCTTAAATCTGTCACGGAACAAGAAGTTGTAAAGTCGATGCATCACTTTAATCTTGTTCTTGTGAGACATGACCGGTTGAATCATTTACCTATCTGATTACATTACAAAGTAACTTTAAGAATTGTTATAGCCAGAACTCCAGATTTTACGTATTCCAGCGTCTAGTGTTGTTGGTGCTAAAAACCCAGTCATTTGCTGCATAGGTATCGGCCAAACCTCCATCATTTCGTGCCCTGTGTACTCCCTTGCCCCCCATTCACAATTAATTCTTTTTTCTGTTATGGATTCTATTGTTTTAACAAGCTCCCGAACAGAAAAATAATCTTCCGACCATACGAAATTCTTCCGGTAGTTTATAGTTTCCCTAGAGGGCATACATTCCAAAATATTTTGGACAGCATCGTCAACATATAACAAATTCATCAACTGAAGCCCGGGTGAAAGATCTAAAGGACTACCCGTTTTTGAAGCGTCTAGTAATAGGGGTACTAAATGGCTATTTCTATCCCCCATGCCATAGATCGTGAAAAAGAATAGGTCATGGGTTCGGAAACCATAGACCTCAGATTCAGCTTCAAGGAACTTAGAAAGACTTTCTTTCGCGAAAGCGTAAGCATCGATAGTTTTACCAAGAACTCCTTGGTAGTTCTGAATATAAGTAGAAGCGTTAATTACAAGGGTATTCTTAGACGCAGTGGCGAGTATAAATCTTTTGGGAATCTCATAAGTGAACTCACATACTTGATAATCTGATAATGGGGAACTTTTTGTTGATCTCCGAGCGGCTACATTAATACTGACATCAAATTCCGTGCGAGGGTTACTTGAGGCATCAATAAGCGAAGAAACTGAACGACACTCATATCCAGTATTCTGTTTATTAGGGTTTAAAACAAAGCCGATAACTTGATGTCCTTCTACCACCAATCGACGGCAAAGATTTTGACCCAAGAAACCGCTGGCTCCGAGAACAGCAATTCTCATCCTGTGCACTTTGATTGATAAATGAAATTACTGAACTGTTGCAAACTAGAATCTCTCTCTGAACGGATGGTTTCTTCAAACTTCAACGGCAGGTATTCTTCTAAAATATCCCCACTGACACCGCCATCACAATTTCCGCAAAATGCTTTGTCTTGGCGATAAGAGATGATAGTGCCCGCCTCTAAAGAGATATAACCATGGGCAACTCCTTCAGGAATGTAGATCGAGTGTGGTTCTTCTCCATTTAGCGGCTGAATTTGAATAAATCCGTAAGTCTTAGAAGTCTTGCGAACATCTAGTAGGAAGTCGATAGCCCTACCCTTTACAATTGTGACAACTTTCGAGGCAGAATGAGGTGCACCTTGGAAGTGCAATCCTCTAAATACATTTTTCTTTGACTCCGTAAAGAAATGTTCAAATGTCACAAAAACTTCTGGGAATGAAGGAACAGGTCCTTCCACGTAGGCTTTGAAAAGTTTCCCCCGACGATCTACAAAAGTAGGTGCATTCCAAATGTGCACTCCCTCAATCTCTTTTAATTTGTCATGGGACCATCCTTTTCGAGACTCATGAGCATCAACTCCCTCACATATAATATGCTAGAAACCATTATATTCAAGCTTAATATGAAATTCTATCAAATAAGAGTCTATCGAACTTACTTATTAGTGAACAAACACGAGATACTTCTAAAGGGTAAGAGTTTGCTAACTTTTGACTAATTGAGTATTAAAAAGTGAAACATTTCACTTTCACAAAAAGCTAATGAGTACAAAGATTTGATAATGGAACTATTTGTTCAACATCATTGAATACAAATTAAGATATTTACTCACCCCCACATCCATATTAAAATATTTTTCTGCTAATGCCCGGCATCGAATTGGTGTTTCAGGATCCAAAATGAGTTGTACTAATTTTATCGCACATTCTTTTTCATTATCTTGTTGACCATTCAATACAACCCCTGCATTAAATTCACTAATAAACGAATCCATGTCACCCAAACCTCTATTAATGACAATTGGCCGACCACAAGCCAAGAACTCTCCGATTTTTGTGGGCATTGCGGCTGTAAGTGAAGGGCCAGCATCCAATTTACAAATGGAAACACCAAAATTATAGTTTGGAAGCAATTGAGCTATTTCTTTATGTGTTGCAGAAAATATTCTATCCTCGCCAACTTGGATTTGCGAAATGGTTGATTCAAAAGGCCTTGCCCAGTGGATTTCAACTTCAATTAGTTTTCGGAGCTCTTTCATGAATAGTGCACTTAAATCTAAATCATAATAATCGTTGTAAGTACCCGAAAACAGTGCCCGGACTTTTGCGGGAATTACTGAGTTTAATTCAAAGCGGTCTAGGTCAACAGCCGTTGGTACCACGGTTCGCAAAGATGGAAGCTTTCTATGCCTTTGCTCTAATACGGGAACAACGGCACTTGTAAGAGTGGACATAGCCAAGCTCTTACTTGCCGCGATGCTTTCAAGTCCACGATAGAGATGGTACAAAATATTATTTGTTTTGTTATCTTGAATCATTACTTTCTGGTCAGCCCATAAACTTCTGACGTCCCAAAGCACGGGGGCATGTCTCGCAATAATTGAGGATACGGCGGGAATGTCACTACGTGCGTGGATTAAGTCGGTACTTGGCATTTCTCGTATGAGGTCGCTTAGTCTTTTAACTCCACCCATCAAACCGTTTGAGCCAAATGGCCGAGAATTCCAGGTTACACCTTTGGATTTAAAGTAGTCATGAAGTTGAATGCTTGGAATAGATTTTTCATAGCTAATCAAGTTTATCTTTAATCCAGATTTGCTCAGCCGAGAGATAAGGGGCGTAATCTGGCTACTACCAACACCCTCAGAAAGTGAATCAATTGTGACGTAAGTAAGATCATAATTTTCATATTTGCTCATTGGTTAGGACATCACAGATTCAATAGCTAAGTCCCACTTGTTTAGCAGAAGTGTTCGATTATGATTTTCCCGTAAGTAATTTTGGCCAGATACAATTTCACTAAATGCAAATTCTGGGTCATTTAGAAGCCGATTGAAATTCTCAAACCACTGCTGAGGATTTTCACAAATAGCAGTTACCCCAGCCTGGCGTGCAACACGTGAATATGCCGGGCTCGGTGATGTTAAACAAGGAAGTCCTAAGCGCCACATAATCAGAAGTCTGTTTTCTGGTTTTAATTTTTGCATAGGCACCGATAAATCTATAGGAATCATGGCAACCGTACAGTTTTGAGCCTGCGCAACAAGATTCTCTGAAGTCCAGGGTACAATACAAGCAAGATCTGCGACCTGACCTAAATCCCTTTTTAGTATATCAATCGTCTGTTTTTGAATATACTTATTTAAGAGCAGAAAATAGTTTTCATCGGTAACAAAATTTAGATACAAATCATTCTTCTCTGAAAGTCCCGAAAGAGTCTTGGAAATACTCCGAACTCCTCTGATTGTCGCGGGCTGCCCTTCCCAAAGTATTCGGCGCTCGCCAGATCTTTTAATTAATGAACGTTTTGGATCGATGAGCGGTATCTCATCATGCGAGTCCAAAATGATGTGAGTGTTTGAGTTAAAATTCTTAATCATAGCTTCTTGTTCAATAGAGGAACAAATGACAGCGCTAGAGTTTATACAAAAATCTCTAACATGGTGGCTGAAGGGTTTAATGCGACCACTAATCTGTCTTGAAATTTGCTTGACACAACCCCGCCCTAAATCATCAAAAGCATTCAGCGGAGAAAGATATGCATCCACTAAGTCAAAAATTACAGGAATTTGTCTTTGAAAGAAGAGAGAGGAGTTAAAATCTGAGTTCTCACTCGCAACAATAACGTCCACGCTTTTACTTAGATCAGTAACAACAGAGTGCCCTCGTGCTTCGGCCCAAAAAATCAGTCGCCGCCTGTCACCAGCAGAATTTAACGATTGTGAAAGAGGCCAATAACCAATCTTGAGCTTACTCATGAGTTGAGGACC
>Ga0114969_10001634_pt1 | contig 18959 bp, 13 predicted proteins | sample M_130807_MF_Meta_FD_87316 | JGI IMG/M metagenome (GOLD analysis project Ga0114969, IMG submission 87316) | Freshwater microbial communities from Lake Montjoie, Canada to study carbon cycling - M_130807_MF_MetaG | ecosystem: Environmental > Aquatic > Freshwater > Lake | place: Lake Montjoie...
CTCTTCCATATCTAGTCAAAGGTGCCATAGGGTCCTCATTTAATTCACTTCCTGATATTACTGGTATAAACTCATCCAATAAATCCGTCATTAATCTAGAAATTCTCGTTTTTGCTTGACCTCTTAAACCTAATAATAATATGTTATGTTGAGATAAAATTGCAGTCTCCAATTGAGGTATTACAGAATCTTCATATCCTTGAATAAATTTAAATAAAGGAGTTTTACTTTGTAAAGATTCAATAAGATTATCTCTCATTTCTTGTTTAATCGACTTAGGTTTGTAACCAATTTTTTTTAAGTCGCCAAGCGTACGAACTTTATCAATGTTTAATTTTTTATTCATAATTATCGTACTGTTTTTTTTCTATTTTTAATATAATCTTCAAACATAAATTCTCCCAAACCATTTAATGAACTATAAAATGCTCTCCCATTATTAACTTTAGTAAAGTCCCTAACAAATGCTTGTAGATATGGATCTTTGGCAATCATAAATGTTGTAATTGGGATATTCAATTTTCTGCATTGACCAGCTAAATTGAAAACATCATTTAATATTTTTTTATCTAAACCGAAACTGTTTTTGTAATATTTGTTTCCAACTTTTAAGCAACTTGGTTTACCATCAGTAATCATAAAAATGGATTTGTTAGGCGTCTTTCTTCTTCTTAAAAGATCCATTGCAAGTGTTATTCCAGCGGAGGTGTTAGTATGATACGGACCAACTTGTAGGTAGGGGAGGTCTTTAACTTCAATTGGCCAGGCATCATCACCAAAAACTACAATGTCTAAAATATCTTTAGGATAACGAGTTCGAATGAGTTCTGCCAATGCCATAGCAACTTTTTTTGCAGGAGTAATTCGATCTTCTCCATATAGAATCATGGAGTGTGAAATATCGATCATTAGTACTGTTGCATTAAATGTTTTGTGCTCTTTCTCTTGCACTTCAAGATCATTTTCATTCATTGAAAAATCGTCAATTCCATGCCTGATTTGCGCATTTCTTAAGGAATCTGTCATGTTGATCTGTTCAGTGGTGTCACCAAATTGCCAGGGACGAATATCAGAAGAGGATTCATCTCCTTGACCGGTTTTGGTGGTTTTATGGCCACCGCTTCCTGACTTTTTCATTTTGCCAAAAATCTCTTCTAATGACCGCTGCCGAATAGTTTGTTCTGTTTTGGCAGTAATTTCAAAATTTTGGTCTTCATTTTCTTTTAAGAGGCCATTCTCTTTGAGATCATTAATAAAATCTCCAATCCCATATTCTGGAGTTGTAAGGTTGTATTGCCCGTCAAGCTCTGTTAACCAGCTAATTGCCTCATTAGGCTCTGCCGCTGTATACTGAAGCAACTCCATAAATACTTTTAGGAGCTTATCGTAGGTGGTACCTTCTTGGGGTGGAGTGAAATGTGAAAATCTTAAACCTGACATTTATATGATTAAACTTTTACAACATAAAGGTAGTTGAATTGTTTAAATTTCGAGTTGATATAATTTTGTTTTTTTATAATCTAAAGGGAAAATTATTTATATACTCATTTATAGTTTTTTATACCGAATCAATAGTTCCACATTTTATTATACTTTTGAAGATGTCAAGTTTTATTTATAAATTATTTGAAATGAAGGCTATTAAATTAATTGTTGAACATGTTTTTGTAATTAATTCGACTTCTACTATGAAAATAAAAATAATTCTATTTCTATATTTATGTCTAATTTTTAAGAATGCTAATGGTCAAGCTGATTTAACTTTAACGATTTCTGATTTTCTTAATTGGCAACCGTCTGTAATAAATCAGGGAAATATTTCTAATACACCTATTGCAAATAGAGTTAAATCTTTAAATTATCAAATCGCTTCTAATTTAGATACGAATGCTAAGATTTTATATTCGCCAGATGGGATGAATAATTTCGGCCCATATATTGATTCTGCTAGTCAATTTAATTTATTTAATTTTTCTCATTGGCAATATATTGATATTTTAGCATGGTTTGGAGGCAGTGCAAGTGAATCGATTATTATTCCTTCAAAAGCTTGGGTTGATGCGGCGCATAAAAATGGTGTAAAAGTTATTGGCACAGTTTTTTTTGCTCCAATTGTTTATGGTGGTAGTCAGGCCTCTGTACAAAGTTTTTTGCAACAAGATTTAAATGGAAATTTTATTGCGGCTTCACAATTAAAAGCTATAGCTAACTATTATAATTTTGATGGTTGGGTATTTAATTTTGAAACACAAGTTAATTCAGCTACGGGAGCTTTGGCTTCAAATTTTATAAGTCAGTTTGATAGTATTTATTCAGGTGAATCTATTTGGTATGACTCCATGTTGCAAAACGGCTCTATAATTTATCAAAATAAATTAAATGCTTCAAACGCATACTTTTTCCAACATTCTACAGGTCTTTTTACAAACTATAATTGGTCGCAAGCTTCCACAGTTGCTGGTTCAGCTACTTATGCAACATCAATAGCTAGAAGTCCATTTGATGTTTATACAGGAGCTGATATTTGGCCGGGACGAACAGCACAACCAGCCTTTTCAAATTATGGATGGATTGATAAAATATTTCCTTTAGGTGTAGGGAAAACTTCCATTGCTTTATTCGCAACAAATTTTACTTTTAACTATAGTCCTTTTTCAATTTTCAATACTGACCCAACAGATTATGTAAGTTTTTATGAAGCAGAAAGAAAAATATTTTCTGGCGTAGATCAGAACCCATTTCTTGTCGATAATCAATGGAAGGGTATTGGTAACTATATCGCAGTTCGATCGGTGATAACTCAATGGCCTTTCGATACTGATTTCAATACTGGTCATGGACTAAATTATTTTAATAATGGAAGTATATTTTCATTAACTCCATGGCATAATATGTCGTTACAATCTATTTTACCTTCTTGGACATTCTATAATTCAGGATGTAATATTGAATATGATTTCAATGACGCGTACAATGGTGGTTCTTCTTTATTAATTTCATCTTCTGGTCTAGGATCCAATTTGAATATACCTTTGTTTTCTACTGAACTAGTAGCAACTCCTTTTATACTATTTCCTACTCTTACCTTCAAATCAACCTCAACAACAATTGATTCAATCGGTTTAGAATTTAAAACAAAAAATAACTCTATTCTTGTTTATTATAAACCACTTTTAAATGGAACATGGGAAAGTGCGTTTCTTACTAGTGGAAATTCTACAAACGCGGATACAATTATAGCAATTAACCTGTTAATTCAATCTTCAGGCCCATTTTCTATCAATCTTGGTCGAGTTTATATTGAACCGATCGTTTTGGGATTGTCTGACAATAAGTTGAGTTCTAATTTCAAAATTTTTCCAAATCCTTCTTTAGGAGATGTGTATTATAGCTCAAGCGATAAATTGGATGGAAGATTATTGCTTTATGATTTAAATGGTAAGATTATTTCCAATATTCAAGTAAATGATAATAGCGAACACCTGTTAAATTTTAGAAGAAAAGGAGTTTATCTTTATGAATTTAAATCAAAAAAATCTTTTACTAAAGGTAAAATTATAATCGAATAAAACACTTTAATATTTCGTCTTTTATGAATGAACAGCAAACTCTCCCCAGCTATCTTAAATACTCTCAAATCCTTATTGGATTAGTTGCTGCTTTTTATGTCTTATATGTTGCACAGGAAATTATTATACCAATTATTTATTCAATTATAATTGCAATTTTAATTAACCCTATTGTTAATTACTTAAGTTCAAAAAAAATAAATCGAATAATGGCAATTTTTATTGCCCTAATATTTTCAATTACATTAGTTTTTGGATTATTATATTTTATAGGATCTCAAGCAAGCTTGTTTAGTGATGCATTTCCTCAACTTAAAATTAAATTTAATTTTCTTATTTTAGATTTTATTAATTGGATTTCAGATTATTTTAATATTAGTGAATTTAAAATAAATAAGTGGTTAAATAATTTGGAGGCCGAGGGATTAAAGTCGAGTACTTTTTTTCTTGGTCAAACTATTAGTACAATTAGTGGTGTTTTAATTTATGTTTTTCTTGTGCCCGTTTACGTTTTTATGATTTTATATTATAAACCGTTATTACTTACATTTATTAATTTGCTTGTATCAAAAGATAAATATTCGACTGTATTCGAGGTTCTTCAGGAAACAAAATCATTAATACAAAATTATCTATTAGGATTGTTAATTGAAATGGTGCTGGTAGCTTCTTTAAATTCAATTAGTTTAATGATTATCGGACTAGATTATGCTATTCTTATAGGAGTTATTGGAGCAATTTTAAACATCATACCCTACCTTGGAGGTATTGTGGCCATTGCCCTCCCAATGATATTAGCTTTAGCTACAAAATCACCTACTGCAGCTTTATATGTTTTGATCGCTTACCTAATCGTTCAGTTTGTTGATAATAATATTATCGTACCTAAAGTGGTTGCTTCTAAAGTAAAAGTTAATGGGCTAGTGTCAATGGTAGTGGTAATTATTGGAGGAGCATTATGGGGTTTTTCAGGCATGTTTTTATCGATCCCAATAATCGCAATTCTAAAAGCAGTATTTGATAAAATTGATAAGTATAAGGCTTTTGGTTTTCTTCTAGGAGATACTATGCCAGATATATAAAACCTCATCAAAGGTTAATTTCTTTAAATTATTTTGCTTTTTAGGATAAATTCAATTAATTTTACAAAACAATTTTGAATTATTAAGCTATGAAACTTTTATATCGTATCCTTTCTACCGCATTGGCAATTTTTCTTATAGCAACACTAATGCCTGGTGTTCAAATTACAAGCTTAGGTATGGCTATTTTAGTTTCATTTGTTTTAATTTTAATGAATGTATTCATTAAACCAATTTTAATTTTCTTGACATTGCCTATTACTGTTGTTACTCTTGGATTATTTCTATTAGTTATAAACGCTAGTATCATATTAGTAACTTCACATATATTTAATACTGGTTTTAAGGTTAATGGATTTCAGGTTGCATTAATTTTTAGTATCGTTTTAGCAATAGCAACCTCATTGATCGATTTTTTGGCTGAACAATTCAAAAAACCAAGTGCTTAACTTAATCTATTGCAAATACCTTTATACGAACAAAATTCACATTTTTTTAGGTCTTCTGTTTGTTTGAATGGTGTATTAAAGTCGAAAATTTCACTTATTATTATTTTTAAATTTATTTCAAAATCTAATAATAGAGAATGGTTAATTTCTTGTCCTTTTAATAAAAAAGTTACTCCTTCGTTCATTTCTCTAAGTTTAAAGAGCCCAGCTTTTTTCGGTTTTCCTGGAAATTTGCTATTTGAAATGTAAACATAAAATAATAATTGTAAAGTTGTCTTATAAATGGAGTCTGTAAATAATAATGATAGATCTTCTGGTAATTTTATTTCATCTTGTCCTGTTTTGTAGTCTAGAATTCGAATAAAATTATCTTTTTCATCAATTCTATCTATTATTCCTTTTAATAATACATTTCCCACTTCTTGTATTACAATGGATTCTTGATAACGAGATTCAAGTCCAATCAAGTTTATTGGAGCATCATTTAAATCAGTTTTAAGAATTTTTTTTATTAAGTCGATTAAAACACCTTGCATTAAATAATCATTGCCTGATAATGTTGATTTTTTTAATATCTTTTCAATTGCGTTCTGTACGAAATCTGGCACTAGATTTATTGATGATTCAATAATTTCATTATTTAATATTTTTTTATCATCATAAATTTTTTGAATAGCTTCATGTAGAATATTTCCAAAAACACTTGGGTCGATGCTATCGTGAATCTCAGATGGTTTCAATTCAGCAATTTGATTAAAGTAAAACCTTAAGGAACAAGCGATGTATTCATTAATGGCAGAAGCGGAAAATCCGCTAAATTCTTTAGTAGCATAACCTTCTACAAATTTATTTTTTAAGATGTTTATTATTAAGTCAGATTTGTTGATTTTTATTTCTGACGAGGAATAGTTTATATTGTTGCTTTCTATCTGAAAGTATTTAAAATCTATTGCTGAATTTGATTCTTTTAATTCATGATGCAATTGAAATAAAAATCTACTTTTTTCACCTCCTCCCATTACATTTATGTCACTATTATAAAAAAAATGAATATGTTCAGCTCTTTGTATAAGTCGATAAAAATGATAGGCTGTTACTGCGTCTTGTTCTTCTTTGCAGGGTAGTTGATATGCTTTTCGAAGCGAGTAGGGGATAAGTGATTTAGATGTGTTGTTGCTTGGTAATGTACCTTCATTCATGGAGGCAATAAAAACATATTCATAGTCTAGTATTCGTGTTTCAAGGAAACCCATTACCTGAATTCCTTCATCTTTTTCACTTCTAAAAGGAATTCTAATACTCTCAATGGTTCCTAGGTATAATTTCCACCATGATGTGATTGTTAATGTTGTATAATAAGGTTTTAATTGTTTCCAAGCTTTATGGGATTCTTTTTGAATCGATTCTTTTAACCCTTCTATGCTGCTTAATTTCGAATTGTCAATTGAATTTAAAAAGGAATAAATTAGTTTTTCTTCTAAATTAGGTGTTGTAGGTTTAGTTGTTAAGATTAATGCAATTGGAGATAAAATTTCAGTTATTGCAATGTTGTTTGAAATTGCGTATAATTGCCTAAGATCATTTTCCGGTAACGTTGCAATTAATAAAGGATGTTCTTTCAACCATCTTGCTTGCTCAATAATATACCATTCATTTTGCAGTTCGATTAATTGTTTTCTTATATTTTTTATGCTTTGTAAAATGTGAAGTAATGGATGATGACTAAGCGGAAATCCCATTGATGGATTAATCGACAGTCCTAGTCTTGAACAATGATCCAAAAAGGGGAAAAGAAGGCTTTCATCTGGCAATACAACCACTGATCGCTTTAATATTTCGCTCGATTTGTTTTTTAGTGAATCATTAACTTTAAATGCCAATTCTCGAGCCATTGATGCATTGCCTCCAATTCCGGTTACTGTAACTTCTTTGGTGCTATTTGATAGATTTGAAGTTGTCCATGGGATTTCTTCGTTACTTAGAATTCCTTTTCTAAAAAAGCGACCCGCTTCTCTATATTTAGCTTCTACATACCAATTATCAGCATCTTTAAATAAGATAATTTTCTTTTGTGATTCTAAATATTGAATTATCTTTTCTTCCGATTTAGTAAACGCATAAAATCCAGCAAAAACAACTTTAGAATAGTTATTAAAATAAGAATTGTTATTAATTGTTTCAGAAGCTATTTTCCATGACATTCCTTCATAAGCTATCTGCTTTTCTAATAAATGTTTTTTATAAGTAGCATATAATTCTGGAAGCATTTCCCAGTAACTTAAAAATTCATGTCGAAGAGGTGAAATGTTTTCAGCAGAGAATTGAGACCAAAAATCTTTGAAATAAGAAAAATCTTCTTCTTCTAATGCAAAAATATTTTCAATACTTTTTACATCTAAAACCTTTTGAAATAACTGATTCGCAGGTACCATCTGACGGTCTATTTCATTAAAGTCATCAATTAATTGTTGACCCCATGTTAAAAAACTATCTAAGTTATCCGTTGGATATAGTTTTTGATAAACAAAAAATAGTTCCATTAGAAGCGTATTTTCATCTGCGACTGGTAATGGACTTAATTGGATTAATAGATCACGTACGGGTAAAATGGTAGGTAGCCAGCTTGTTTTGTTTAAATTCTTTGCTAATTCATCTCTAAATGCTACACATGCTCTCCTCGTTGGAAAAATTATTAGGGTTTCAGAAAGAGTAAAGTCTTTTACTGAAAATACGACATTATTGAGAAAAGTAGTTTGCACGGATAAATGGTATTTAGTTGTTTTAAATCTTTGCTAAAATAAGAAAGCCTCCGTTTACACGGAGGCTTTCTTGAAATGTTTTTTCAAATTAATGCTTAACAATGAATTTCTTCACAACAATTTGATCATTTTGTTGTAGACGTAAGAAATAAATTCCATTATTCAAATCTGATAAATCAAGAGCTGTTTGATTAAAACCTTCGTCAACTGAGAAGTTTTTATTTAAAACTGTTTTCCCTAACATATCAATTACGTCAGTTGTTAATGTTGCGCTCTCTGTTATAAAGAAGTTGATATTTAGTTTGTTAGTTGTTGGATTAGGATAAATTGACAATTCATCAATACCATTTACTTTAAGTGCATTCGAAGATCCTTCATTAGTAGATTGATTGGCCGTACGGAAAGTTGAACCACTTGTATTAGCGATTAACTTGTAACAAGAAGTTGCTGAGTAAGCACTACTATATCCGTAAACACGTAAATAATAAGTAGCAGCAGTTGTGGTGTTAAGTATGATTTGCTCTGATGTTGTTCCAGCATTTTGTGATGTAGTAAGAGTTGTACCTGAGGAATTGTACAATTTTAAATCAAAATCAGCAGGAAGTGAGCTTAATATCACTTTAATATTTGTAAGTCCTGCTGTTGTAACAAATTTATAATAATCATTATCACCTGATACAGCAATTAAACCAACGATATTAGTATTTACTGGGATAGTAGCCGCTGCTGCAGTTGAAGCATTTGGCTCATAAATATCAGAGCAACCAGTAGAAACAGCTGAAGTAGTAAATAAACCTGATGCAGAGAATGCACTTGATCCAGCACTACAAACTGTTTGCACTTGAAATTCATAATTTGATGAAGCAGTTAATCCTGTAAGGGCTTTAGAGGTAGTGGTACTTGTAGTAGCTAGCCAAGAAGCAGCTCCAACAATACGATATTGAACATTATAAGAATTTGCACCTATTGCTGCTCCCCACGAAATTGTAGCAGTGCTTGAAGTGATTGCAGATGAAGCTAAACTTGCTGGTACATTACAAGTTGTAGAAACTGTCGCCGTTGTAAATGTTCCTGAAGTAGAGAAAGCACTTGAACCTGAACTACAAACTGTTTGCACTTGGAATTCATAATTAGATGCAGAAGTTAATCCAGAAAGTGCTTTTGAAGTTGTTGTACTTGTAGTTGCAGTCCAAGAAGCAGCTCCAACTATACGATATTGTACTTTATAAGATAGTGCATTTGAAGCCGCACCCCAAGAAATGGTAGCTGCTGTTGTAGTTACACCAGAAGAAGCTAACCCAGCAGGAACTCCACATACTGTTGTAACAGGAACACAACCTTGTGAGGATAGTAAACCTGCTCTAGATGCAGATATTGATGCAGACATACGAGACGACTGTCCAGCTGAAAACATATACATACAAGCATCATCAGTATAATCCATATAATTCATCGACATATCACCAGTTACATTTGAACAAGTTATATGCGGAAAAGTAGGGCATCCAAAATTAGAAGTTTGTTGTGTAGGTGTATCTGTTACTAAATCGCTACCGCAATTTGCATCACCCCAAATATGACGAAGGTTTAACCAATGTCCTACCTCATGAGTAGCTGTACGTCCTTTATTATAAGGTGCGCTCACAGTTCCAACACGACCAAAAGCTGAATAAAGTATTACTACTCCATCAGTTGCTGCTGTGCCACCAGGAAATTGAGCATATCCTAATAATCCACCACTTAAATTACCTGACCATAAGTTTAAATATTGCGTTGAATTCCAGGCATTTGCTCCACCAGCAGTAGCAGAAGTTGCAGATTTAATCGCATCATTACTTGAAAAAGATGTTGTAGTAGTTGATTTGCGATCAATTCCATTTGTTGCTAATCCATTTGGATCTCTTTTAGCAAGACAGAATTGGATTTGACAATTAACGGCAAGACCTGCGTAAACAGAAGGAGTAAGAGACGCATCTGCATTTAATTTGCTAAAATCTTCATTTAAAACATCAATTTGCGATTGAACTTGCGCATCAGAAATATTTTGAGCAGATGTTTTGTAAACTACGTGAACAACAACTGGAATAGTAATAATTGCAGCAGTCTTATTTTGTGTATTTGAAGAAATAATTTGTTGAGTTTTATTCTCAATTTGTTGCATTCTATCAGTCAGTTTTGGATCAGATTGTAATTGCATCTGCAAATGCTGCATTGTACCACAACTACGTTGTGATTGTGCGCTACTAAGGTTAAATGTTGCAGCAACAAGTAACAAGGACATCATGTAAATTTTCTTCATTTATTTTGTGTTTTAGTTTGTCTTTAGGTTGTAAATTTCAAAACCTGATATTATAAATACTTAATAAAGTAGTGAAATGATTGCTAAGGTAAGGAATTGAAATATTAAAAAGCAAGAATTATTTTAAACTTTCCCCCTCCTTGATTAACATTACATATTGTTTTATTAGAATAATACATTTTAGTAAACCTAAATGATTAGATAAATGCAATTTTTAATAAAAATTAATTGTTAATATAGAATTATTTACTAGATATAAAATCTTACAAATTGTCATTTTACTGAAAAAAACGGGGGCTAAGTACTAGTCGGTAAACTTATAGCCTACACCTCTAACAGAGTGGAAGTGCTTAGGATTTCCTGGATCTATTTCAAAATATTTTCTAAAAGTAACAATAAAATTATCAATAGTTCTAGTCGACGGGTAGATATCATATCCCCAAACTGTCTCTAAAATATGCTCTCTTGAAACTACTTCATTTTTTCGTTCTATAAGCAATTTTAAAAGGGCATTTTCTTTCTTAGTTAGGTTAACCTTTTGATCATCAGTTAAAGTAACATTCATCTCTCCAAAATTTATTTGATAACCATCAAATAAATAGGTATTTAAGGTCGAACTTCTAGCCTCTGTGCTTTTTAATGATCTTTTTAAAAGATTTTGAACTCTAAGGAGCAGTTCCTCAAGATTAAATGGTTTGGTAAGATAGTCATCAGCCCCCATTCTTAATCCATTTATCCGGTCGGCAGATGAGTTTTTTGCTGTCAAAAAGAGTACTGGAATTTCAGCGTCATCCAATCTAATTGCTTCACAAACTGTAAATCCATCCATTTCCGGTAGCATTACATCAAGTACTACAAGGTCAAATCGCTCTTGTTTGAAAATTTTTAATGCCTTTTTACCATCTCCAGCTACTTGAACCTTATAACCTTCAAGTTCAAGATTTAACTTAATCGTGTCAGCAAGACTTTGCTCATCTTCAACTAATAATATTCGGATATTACTCATATAATTTTTCTGTTAGAACAAATTTAGTATTCTTGTTGTCATACATTTGCTGTTTCTAAATAATTGTTTGATTAAAAAACCTTGAATTTTACAATGAAATGATGAGATACAAGGATTGGAATAAAGGTGAAAGACATGGATGGACTGTTTTCTTATCTTTTTTGTTTATTGCAATATATGGATATACGTTTAATTGTGGTGATCAAGAGGAGCATTTGCCTTACGTTTATAAGCTTTTGAATCACAATTTATATACTAATGATTACATAGTTCCATTACAGGTATCAAATTTTTCAATTAGGTTCTATTTTGCTTGGTTGTTGTATGGATTTGGAAGCTTTGTTTCTATGCCAATACTTGTATGTTGCATTTACATTTCTTGTCTAGGTGTATTTATTTATTTTCTTGGAAGAATTGCCGAAGTTGGAAGCAACTGGAAATATTCGTTTATAATTGGACCTTTTATATCCTTGTTGTTATTAAATACTTTTACTATTGGTGGAAATACATTATTTGACAATCAACTTACTTGTAGTTGTTTTGCTAGTGCTTTGAGCGCTGTTGCCTTGTATAATTGTATTCTAAATCGCAATTTGATTGCTGCAGCGTTCGCTGGTTTAGCGTCCTTATTTCAATTGTTAATCGGTATGCATACTGCAATGATAATAATAGTAATAATCTTATTTAGTAAGAATGGCAATAGATTGAAGATGATCATTCACTTTTCATTAATTTATTTAATTTTTTCCTCTGCAATGTTAATTCCAATACTATTAAGACAATCAGAAAGTTTGCCAATCAATGAGCTAGATTTATATAATTCTATTTTGTTTAATTTTAGAAATGCACATCATTATATACCGTCTTGTTTTCCATTAAAAGATTATATAAAAACATTTTTTTGTTGGTTAATTATTTTCTCTTCGGCATTATTTTATAAGTCTAAATGGAATAAATTAATTATAATTATAATGGCCTTTGTCATTTTTGGTTGCCTTGCTTATACAATAGGTTTTGAGAGTTTTGGAATTGCAAGTATCGGTAAATTACAATTGTTCAAAATTACAGGCTGGGTAACAATTTTGGGAGCAATTCCATTAACATTTTTTTTAAGTACAATTATAAGGATTAGAACATTCGTTGATATTTTCATTACTTCCCTGCAAAAGGTTGTATGGCCTTTGTCTTTTGCCATATTCATTTTGCTTATGAATACGTCGTTTATTTCTTTAAGTAAATTAAATGGGAGATATCAAATGGGAAATTATAATAAATCCACATTAACAAAATTGCATGAATGGATTGCTGTGAATACAAATATTGAAAGCGTTATTTTACCTTTGCCTAATGATGATAGCTTTTTATGTGAAGCCCAAAGAAGTATTCCTGTGGGTTATAAAGCAATAATTCATGAACCTTTTTTTCTATTACCATGGTATGATCATTTTTACTCTATATATGGAGTTAGGCTAATTCCATATCAAAAAGAACAACAAGTTTTGGAGCGTGCAATGAAGATATACCCAACTAGGCCTGATTCATCAGTGATTTCAACAATCAAGATTGATTATCGTATTTGGGATTTATCACAAACTTCTAAGTTAATGTTAGCTCGTAAAACTATAATATTTCAAGAAGGAAATTATATTATTACTAAATTTGACCGGTAAGCATTTGTTCCTTTTAAAAAATACCAAAAGATTGCCTCCATTTCATTTGAATTAACCTTAGATTCTTTGTATTTTTGTAGTTAAATATTGAAAATTTCTAAGTCTTTATGAAGTTACGTTTATCTTTCTTGATGTTAAGTTTTTTTATCTTTTTTCAGCTTTGTATTCTGCCATTACAAGCGCAAGAAAATCGCTGTAGTACTGTTGAGTTACAAAATGCGAACGCAATTATCAATTCTAATGAAAAGCATAATATTGATTTTTTTGAAGAGTTGATTCAAAAGGAACTTAAATATAAAAAGATTGCAATTGTACCTAATCCAATAATCACGATTCCCGTGGTGGTTCATGTAATCTATCATAAGTCAAGCGAGAATATAAGTGATGAGCAAATAAAATCGCAAATTGACGTTTTAAATGAGGATTATAGCGGCATTAATGCAACAACACTTGATATTCAATCTTTGGCTTGGCAAAATTTAAATAAGGATACTCGTATTCGATTTAAACTTGCAGAACAAGATCCAAATGGGAATTATACTACTGGTGTAACAAAAACATTTACGATAACAGAATCATTTTCGTATACAGACACTTCAATTTTTTATGATATATCAGGAGGGAAAAGTGCATGGCCAAATACTTCCTATTTAAATCTGTGGGTATGTACTTTAGCTGATAACGTTCTTGGGTTTGCCGCCTTGCCAGGCTCAGATTCATATCGTGATGGAGTAGTTATAAATAATATTGCTCTTGGAAGAAAAGGTATTGCAAAAAGTCCTTATAATTATGGGCGAACAAGTACTCATGAAATCGGTCATTGGCTAAGCATGAGGCATATATGGGGTGATGATAATGGCGCATGTTCGTTCGACGATGGGATTGCTGATACTCCCAAACAGGCTGATTCGCATTTTAGATGTCCTGGGTTTCCTGCTTTAGATAATTGTACTGCCGTTTCACCTGGTGTTATGTATATGAATTATATGGATTATACTGATGATAAGTGCATGATGTTTTTTACTCCAGATCAGGCAAGCAAAATGTATACTGCTTTAGATATCGATCGAAGTTCAATCAAAAGTTCATTAGGCTTGATCCCTTTAAATGGCATTAGCAATGATATTTCAATAGATAGTATTTTTTCACCTGTTACAATTGCGTCTAATCGTTGTTTCAATCCTATTGTTAGATTGAAAAATAATGGTAATAGTTCATTAAATAATATCAAAATTAGATTTAGTGTAAATGGTGGCATCGAAAAAAAATATTTTTATACAGATACGATATTTACGCAATCGATTGCATTGGTTCAGTTACCAACTATTTCCGGACAATTAGGTAGTAACGTTTTTGAAGTTAGCATTAACTTTAGTGATATAAATAGTATAAACAATTATTGTAGTTCAAGCTTTAAAGTTAATTCTGCTGTAAATTTAAATTGTGAAAATAGCAACTTAATCGTTTACCCGAATCCAGTTTATGGTGATAATTCAATAACTGTGAAAACAAGTTTTATTCAAAGTCAGCAATTCACTGTTCGATTATTTAACTTATTAGGTCAATCATTGTTTGAAGAAGTGTTGAATATTAATCCTTCTGATGAATTCTCTATCCCTTTACAAGGATTAAATTCTAGTGTATATGTCGTTCAATTAGAAGGCGCAATCGACAATGAATCTGTGAAATTTATTTATATTAACAATTAAGATTAAAATCTTTTATAAAGAATGAGTACTGTAGCAATAGATACAATATTAGAATCAACCGAGCGTACTTTAAGTAATATAGCAGCCAAAGTTGTTGAAGGTGTTCGCGTAAGTGATGATGATGCTCTTTGGCTTTTTCAAAATGCTGACATTTCAGCGTTGGGGGTTTTGGCTAATTATGTTCGGGAGAAAAAGAACGGACAATACACCTATTTTAATCGTAATTTTCATATTGAGCCTACAAATATTTGTGTTTTTGCTTGTAAGTTTTGTGCTTATTCACGTGAATATAAAAAACGTGATGACGGCTGGGAGTTGGATATTGAGCAAATGGTAAATCTTGTAAAAGCATATGATGGTACAGCTATTACGGAAGTTCATATTGTTGGTGGAGTTCATCCTAAAATGGATGTGCACTTTTTTGGGGAATTATTAAAACGTATTAAATCGCATCGTCGTGAATTGCATATAAAAGCATTTACTTCTGTAGAATTAGACTATATGTTCCGTAAAGGAAAAATGAGTATAAAAGAAGGATTGCAGTATTTAAAAGATCATGGATTAGATTCAATTCCTGGTGGTGGTGCAGAAATTTTTGATGAGAAAATTAGATTGGAAATTGCTGGTGATAAATGTGATTCTGCAAAGTGGTTGGAGATTCATGAAACTGCTCACGGTTTAGGTATCCGTAGCAACGCTACCATGCTTTATGGCCATATTGAAACGTATGAACATCGCATTGATCATATGCTTCGTTTGAGGGAGTTACAAGATAAAACGGGCGGCTTTCAAACATTTATTCCATTAAAGTTTCGTAATGGTGATAATGACATGAGTTATGTGCCAGAAGTTAATTTAATTGAGGATTTAAAGACCTATGCAATTGGACGTATTTACCTAGACAATTTTGGGCATGTTAAAGCATATTGGCCTATGATAGGAAGATCTACTGCGCAACTTTCACAATCTTTTGGTGTTGATGATTTAGATGGTACTATCGATGATAGTACAAAAATTTATTCCATGGCTGGTGCAGAAGAAAAAGTTCCTGTTTTATCAACCGATCAATTAGTTGATCTAATAAATCAATCTGGAAGAATACCTGTTGAAAGAGATACACTTTACAATGTAGTAAAAAGTTATGAAGGAATAGAAAACCTTAATTAAATTATTTCATTGCTTTCTTTAAAAGATATATTGCTACAAACGAATAAACGATGTTAGGAATCCATACTGCTAAAACAGGAGATACATCACCATTTGTTGCGAAAGTTGTACTTACTTGCATAAACATGATATAAGTAAAACTTAGCAGTAGTCCAATTCCAATTTGAACGCCAATGCCACCGCGCACTTTTCTGCTTGACAATGATACTCCAATAATTGTTAAGATGAATGTAGCAAACGGAAACGAAGTACGTTTATATTTCTCTACTAAATAGTATGGAAGTTCTTCAGATCCTCTTGCCCTTTCTTGATCAATAAAATCATCCAGTTTAGAGGCATCCATGGTTTCAATATAATCAACTCTTCGATTAAATTCTACTGGATAAAATGCAAAAGTAGTATCCATTCTAAAGCCACTTTTAATACTTTCTTTTTCTCCATTAATTTCACGAACGAAATAATTTTCTAAGGTCCACTTAGTTTTTATACTGTCCCATAAAATTCTTTCAGATAAAATTTTATAGGTCATTTTGCCTTTATCAAATTTCTCAAATGAAAATTGATATCCAATTTTATCTATGTTATTATAACTTTCAAAATAAATAAAATTACCAGGGCTTATCTGTCGGTGAACATTTTTATTTCGATACACAAAAGGATTTTTAATATATTTTGATTGAAATTCTAAGCGCGTTTTATTTGAATGTGGAATTATGTAAGTATTTAGTCCTAGAGAAATAATAGCAAGTACGGCTGCGGAAAACATATATGGAACAAGAAACCTTGGGAAGCTTATTCCACTACCAAGAATGGCAACAATTTCAGTATTGTTTGCCATTCGTGAGGTGAAAAATATTACTGCAATGAATACAAATAAAGGACTAAATAAGTTTCCGAAATATGGAATAAAGTTCATGTAATAATCAAAGACAATAGCTTTCATGGGAGCTTTTCTCTCTAAAAAGTCATCAATCTTTTCAGAGATATCAAATACAATAGCAATCGCAATTATTAATCCTAAAGCAAAGAAAAATGTGCCCAAGAATTTCTTAACGATGTAACGATCTAATATTTTTATCTTCATATTTTTTATAATTCACATTTTTCAATTCAGAATTAATTACCTACAATCTATTACTTACTCTTTTAACCATTTCCGGTTTCCAAATTGAAAATGTTCCTGCTAAAATATGTTTTCGCGCTTCTTTTACTAGCCAAATGTAAAATCCTAAGTTGTGCAATGTTGCAATTTGGGCAGCAAGTATTTCTTTCGATATTAACAAATGACGAAGATAAGCTTTGTTATAGGCAGTATCAACATAGCAGGTACCATCTGCTTCGATTGGAGAGAAATCTTCTTTCCACTTTTCATTTCGAATATTTATAATTCCTTCCTTTGTAAATAACATTCCATTACGTGCATTACGTGTTGGCATTACACAGTCGAACATATCAACGCCTAACGCTATTCCTTCAAGTATATTTGCAGGTGTTCCAACTCCCATCAAATAACGAGGTTTATCCTTAGGAAGTATATCTGTCAGCTGATCGGTAATCTCATACATCATTTCAGCTGGCTCACCAACTGATAAACCTCCAATAGCATTTCCTTCACGATCCATCGATACAATAAATTCAGCACTTTGTTTACGTAGATCTTTATAGGTACTTCCTTGAACGATTGGAAATAATGTTTGGGAATGTTCGTAAAGAGGAGGTGAATTATCGAAATGAGTACAACATCTTTTCAACCAACGATGTGTTAACTCCATCGACTTTTTTGCTAAACCATGTTCGCAAGGGTAGGGAGTACATTCATCAAATGCCATGATAATATCACCACCAATACTTCGTTGAATATCTATTGCTATTTCAGGTGACAAAAAATGTTTAGATCCATCAATATGCGATGAGAAGTGAACACCTTCTTCTTTAATTTTTCGAAGATCACTTAAAGAAAAAACTTGGTAACCACCGCTATCAGTAAGTATCGGACGATCCCATCCAATAAATTTATGTAAGCCACCAACTTTTTCTAAAATTTTAGTTCCTGGTCGTAAATAAAGATGATACGTATTTCCTAGTATTATTTGAGCTTGTATGTCGTTTGCTAATTCACGCTGATGAACGCTTTTAACGGTTCCCGCAGTGCCAACAGGCATAAAAATTGGCGTTTCAATTTTGCCATGATCCGTTTCAAGAAAACCTGCTCTTGCTTTACTTGCCGAATCAGTTTGTTGTAATGTAAATTTCAATTTATATTTTATAGTACGCTGTTTTGCGTGTTGATTTTATTTTTTTTCTTGACTTATCTACTTGCTTGATTTTAAATCGATCAAATCACGAATTACAACTGATGCACAAGCTGCACCAAATGTTGCAGGAAGGTAGGAAATTGTACCGTATGCAGATTTTTTAAAGCGAGTTCCATCTGTTAAGATGAGTGATTCCTTAATAACTACTTCTGTTGAGAAAACTGCTTTAATTCCAATATGAATATCATGGTTTTTGAGTCGCTTACGAACCCATTGAGCTAATTTGCATTCATGTGTTTCGCTGATATCTACAACTTTAATTTTGGTGGGATCCAATTTTCCACCTGCTCCCATTGAACTAACAATTCTTAAACCTTTTCGATATGCGGCCACTAAAGTTGTAATTTTTGGGGTAACAGAATCAATAGCTTCTACTACATAATCGTAAGGATAGGAGAGAAGTGTATTTACTTCTGCAGGATTGATAAAATCTTGTACGATATGTAATTTTAATTCAGGATTTATATCAAGTAGCCGATCCTTCATCACTTGAGTTTTGTATTTGCCTTCTGTAGAAGATAAAGCTGGTAGTTGTCGATTTCTGTTGCTTGATTCTACCTGATCACCATCAACAATGGTTAATGTTCCTATACCTGCACGGCACAAAAATTCAGCTGCAAAAGAGCCAACACCACCTAATCCAATTACGATTACATGTGCTTTTTCAAGCGCATTTAATTGATTTTCATTGATTAATAATGCTGTTCTGGATAGCCAGGAGCGATTAGCCATAATTAAATACCTTTTAAAATTGTTGGTGTAGCAAGTCTTTTAAAGAGGATTCGGAAGAATTTCTTAAGATTGCAGCACGCGCAAAGATAGTATTGATCGACACTTCTGAGGTATCAGTTTCAAGGAAAAATCTACCATCCGGAATAGATGGTAATACAGCTGTTGCCATTGAATCTTCTTTTAAAATAGCTTCGCCAAACGA